>Ga0334898_1000028_pt1 | contig 286862 bp, 227 predicted proteins | sample GraSluR3_MG_10_FD_207228 | JGI IMG/M metagenome (GOLD analysis project Ga0334898, IMG submission 207228) | Sludge microbial communities from methane-producing bioreactor in Wageningen University, Netherlands - Granular Sludge_3_08-R3 | ecosystem: Engineered > Bioreactor > Anaerobic >...
AAATTGGAGAATAGATTATAATGCTCGAAGACCCCATAGTTCACTGGGAAATTTGACACCACAGGAATATGCAGATGTTATTGGATTTACCAAGTTAAAAACTGGAACCTAAATGGGGGCAGGTCAGAATCTGTAATTTCTTAATTAATCAGAGGTTCCAGTATGAAATAAAAAACTCTCTCAGGAGTGCACTAAGTGCACTCCTGAAGTTTTGCTTAATATTAGCCTGTTCTGGTTTCGATTTTCAAATACTTTTAAGTTTTTCTTGTGTTATGCCAAACTCTTTAATCATTTCTTTTGAAATGAGGCCGGTTTTAGTAATATCAATCATTTCTTTTAAGAACGCAGTGAGTTCTTTTCTGACTTCTTCTTTTTTATCGTCACTTGCTTCCTGAAGTTTTGCATTATAATAACCAAAACCCAGCTTATAATATCTTTCAAAAACCTGATCAAAAAGGCTTTTAGCTTCATTAATTTTTATATTAAGCCTGCGGGCAGTTTCAACATTAACTATTCCGAGCTGACATAGTGCACTGGCGTTTATGAGCTCATCAAAATATCTTTTATAGACTTCCAGTTTATGTTTTGTAGAATACGTTTTATTTATAACACGGGCATAATAACTGCTTAATGTTATTGTATAATCTTCAAAAGCATCTGTCACATAGTCTGACCCCGGGTATATATTTAGGGGTTTATAGACTTCTTTTGTTACATATCCACTGGAAGTTATGTTTATAAGAAAGAGTATATCTCTAAAAAACAGGTTATATTTATCTTTTAGAATTTCTTCTGCGGTTCTTCTTGATTTAAAGAGAAGGTTATAATAAATCTTCATGTGTGAAACGGTCAGGCTATATGCTTCGTCAAGAACTTCTTGTTTGACAGGTGATACCATATCAATATTAAGCTTCCCTTTAATATCCATATCATAGGTATCTTTTATTTCAGGACTAATACCATCCGGTGCGTCAAGGTATAGCGAGAGGTTTGTATCTGCTTCAGGTACCAGAATACCCAGGATAGAGCCTTTTAGCCTGTTTTCTTTTTTTATCGCTGCCAGTTCGGGCTTTGAATGCTTATTATTTCCGATTTGTTCTCTTAATATTTCTTCGTCACCCTTTACAACAGCTTTAGATATTTGCCCTGCCTGATTTGTTTCAAAACTAATTTTAAGATTCCTTTTAATAAAAAACTTTTGTGTTTTTGTGGTCTTGGTAAGTTTAACATTAAGGTTACCTGACCATTTGCCAACAAGAAGCTGCAATAAAGCCTGGGCTTTTAAATCTCCAAATCTATCTGTATACTTAATACAGGTATTAAGGAGACTTTTTGAATGGTTAAAAGCCTGCATCACAGTAGATGATTCGCTGATAAGTTTTCTGTTATTATCATATTCCCTGTCAAAATCTTTCTTTATAACCTGATATTTTGAGATGATATCGTCATAAGAAGATTCTTTAATTTTCTTAATATTTAATTTAGCAGAATATTCTTGCTGGCCAATTTTTTTCGTATAGCTATCCTGTAAACTAATATCAATGAAAGAGTTCTCTGCAAAAGCAGCCTCAAATGTAAAAATTAGCGATATAATTAAAAGTATTAATTGATAAATTTTTTTCATATCATATTCTTACAATAAAATAATTAATTTGATGTTGTACTAAATATTATCCAAAAAGTTTAACATGAGAAAAGCATTTGTTGTTTTAATTGTTTCATTTATATTTACTTTTACTGGCTGTGAAAGCAGGCCAACTTATTATCATACGATAGAGCCCTTTGATTATAATGATTCTGCGAGATTGCTTATTGAAATTAAAGAAAAAACAGGCACTAAAAATGATGTTGAAGCAGCAAAGCTTAATCTTAAACTTGTTGAAAGTGATTCAACTACCGAAAAAGCAGCATTACTGGTAAAAATTAACCAGTTAATGAATGAAAAATCTTCAAAATAAAATATAGTAAACACTCTTCTGGTTTTGCAAACAAAAAAATCTGTTATCTTAGTTATACGCTGGTCTATTTTAGTGGTAAAATTAAATATCAGGTTATAAATCTGGTGATTTTTCTTCTAATAATTTAAAAGGTATAATAACTATTAAAATAGTTTGTTATCGTTTGTTTGTTAGAACCCCCTGAATAATAGGAATATCAAATTGTCAATTATTGAAATACAAAAATATGGTGAAGAAGTCTTAAGAAAACCCTGCAAAGAAGTTCATAAATTTACTTCAAAAACAAGAAAACTCATAGACGACCTTCTGGCTACAATGTATGCCGCTAATGGGGTCGGGCTTGCCGCCCCTCAAATAGGCATTTCGCAGAGAGTGTTTGTCATCGATGTAGCTACCGGCAATGAACCTCCTAACCCGATGGTATTTGTTAACCCCAGAATAGTTAAAAAAGAAGGAGCAGTTCTCAGCTATGAAGGCTGCCTGAGCTTTCCCGATGTTTATACTCACGTTAAAAGATATGAAAAGATTATTGTCAGGGCAAAAGACCACAAAAATAAGCCTTTTTCTATAGAAGTAGATGACGGCAGCCTTCTGTGCAGAGCTATTCAACACGAAACTGATCACCTTGACGGCATTCTTTTTGTAGACCACACAATGAACAGATTCGAGACCAATAAAGCACTGCAAGAAAAGGCTCTTCCACCTGTTCAGGATGACTACCTCCTTGAAGAAACTGAACTGGAAGAATTAATAATGAAAAAGTGCGAAGAAAAACTACCCTCATATGAAGAAGAGGAACTAACCGAAAAATCGTTTTAGACTGTCTTTAGGTAACCAGAAATGAAAATAGTTTTCATGGGAACTCCTGAATTTGCTGTACCATCTCTAAGGCTACTACATCACGCCGAACTCATAGACGTTATTGCCGTTATAACCCAACCAGACAGGCCCGCAGGCAGAGGCAAAAAACTGCAAATATCACCCGTTAAACAATATGCCCTTGAAAATGAAATTTTCTATCTGCAACCCTCAAAAATTAAAAACGATAAAGAAGTCATCGACTACCTCAAAAACTCAAATGCAGACGCCTTTGTAACTGTTGCTTTCGGACAAATACTCTCAAAAGAAATACTGGATATACCCCCGCTGGGTACTATTAACCTGCATGCGTCACTCTTACCTGAATACAGGGGGCCAAACCCGATTCAATGGGCCATCATTAACGGAGACAAAAAAACCGGCGTAACAACTATGCTCACTGAAGAAGGTATCGACTGCGGCGATATACTCATAAAACACGAAGTGCCCATTCTTCTGGATTACGATTCTATTAAACTGACCCGTGATATATCAAATATTGGAGCCCGTGTGCTTGCAGATACAGTTCTAGGACTTTGTCAGGGTACTATAACCCCCGTAAAACAGGATCACTCAAAAGCTACGAAAGCACCAAAACTCAAAAAAGAAAAAGGAAACATATCCTGGAATGATACTACCCTCAATATACACAATATCATAAGAGGAACCAGACCCTGGCCCGGCTCATATACCAGTTTTAACGGAAAAATTATTAAAATCAACAAAAGCTTTATGCCCGGTATATCAGATGATAACAAAGAATTTAAACCCGGAAGCATAATAAACATAACCAAAACAGCTATACAGGTTCGCACCGGTGATGGATACATTGAATTACTGGAACTGCAACCACCTAATAAACCTGTTATGCCTGCTAAAGATTGGGCCCGAGGGGCAAGAGTCAAACCAGGCGACATGTTTATACAAACTAATGAATAAAATTCTTAAATAATTATAAAAAACAACCCATACCAACATTTTTAAAATGTATAATAAAAGAAACAAATCAAACCAACCATCGTCAAAAATATTTGAGTTGATAATTTCTAGAAAAAGAGGTGAACTATATGTTTTTCGTTGATTCATTATACCTACTGGTAATGATAGTGGGCATTATACTCATTTTTGGCCCGCAACTATATGTTAAAAATACTTATAAAAAATATCTCCAGATAGCTTCCAGCTCAGGGCTCACAGGAGCAGAAGTTGCTGAAAGAATACTCAGCTATAACGGCCTCTCAGGTACTACTGCCGTAAATAATTCACATTCAAAAGGCCCAGTAAGAATAGAAGCCATCGGTGGCCAGCTCTCTGACCACTATGACCCCAGAGCAAATGCCGTAAGACTTTCTGAAGAAAACTATTACGGAAGATCTATTTCTGCCATAGCTGTAGCAGCGCACGAAGTAGGCCACGCAATACAGGAAAACGAAGGATATTTCCCGATCAAGGTTAGATCAACATTCTTCCCTGTTGCTTCATTCGGAGACAAATTTGGTATTTTCTTACTAATGGCAGGGTTTATAATGATGGCCTGGATGGGTATGTATGGACTGGGACAAACAATTGCACTGGCAGGCGTTGTAGCATATGCTGCCGTGGTGCTTTTCCAGTTTATTACACTGCCCGTAGAGTTTGACGCCAGTGCCAGAGCCCTTCAACAACTCAGAACTGTCGGAATACTTTCTGATCATGAAATCGGAGACTCTAAAAAAGTTCTCACAGCAGCAGCCCTGACTTATGTTGCAACTGCTCTCTATGCTGTGATAAACTTACTTTACTGGGTTTACATATTGTTTTTACGTAGAAATTAATGGCCAATCCACGATTAGTTGCACTCGAAGCCTTAAATGATATATTAGAACGAAAGATATATGCCGACGAAGCACTTTCGTCGGCTTTTGAATCCCGAAAATTAAATAAAAAAGACAAAGCTCTGGCTACAGAGCTTATTTATGGTGTTACCAGAAATAAACTGGCTATTGATTTTTTGATATCTAAAATAAGCAAAAGAGAACTACGGCATCTTTCTTTCAATCTTAGAAATATCTTAAGACTTGGAGTTTATCAACTTGAATACACACGCATACCCGAATATGCAGCTGTAAATAGTACTGTTGAACTGTGTAAAATAGTTGAGAACACAAAAGTATCTACATTTGTTAACGGTATTTTAAGAAACTTAATAAAACAACGGCCTGCCATCAAATTTCCTAAAATCTCCAGAAACCGCTCTTATGCGCTTTCAATAAAATTTTCACACCCTAAATGGGTTGTCAAACGCTGGCTTGACAACTTTGGACTAGACAATACAATGTCTCTCCTTAGTTTTAACAATACTTCACCACAGGTAACAATTAATATTAACAGAATTAAAGCAAGTTATGAAGAGGTATTAAATGAACTGGAAGAAGTTCATATACACCCAACACCCTCAACTATCTCGCCACAATGCCTGAAGATAGGTAATGCAGGTCTTATAACCCAGATACCAGGCTTTTATGAAGGGCACTGGTTTGTTCAGGATGAATTATCAAGCCTCGTTGTCGACATTTTATCTCCTCAAGAAGGTGAAACCATTATTGACCTGTGTGCTGCACCAGGCATAAAGACTGTTCAATCTGCTGGATATATGAATAATAAAGGTAAAATCTACGCCATAGATATCAAAGAAGACCGAATTAAACGTATAAAACAAAACTGCTACAGGCTTGGCGTTAACATTATTGAATGCATTCATGATGATGGTACTACTTTTACCATGCCTGAAAATAACCTTGCAGACAAAATACTCATTGATGCACCCTGCTCTAACACTGGTGTATTTAATAAAAGAGCTGATGCCAGATGGCACAGAAGAAAAAGTGACCTTGTTAAACTTCCTCAAACACAGCTAAAATTGCTTAATAATGCTACTAAACTGCTAAAACAGAGCGGTATAATGGTTTATAGCGTATGCAGCATCGAACCAGAAGAAGGTATTGAAGTTATAAATAAGTTTCTGGATGAAAATAAAAACTTTGAACTCCTTGATATAAAGAATTTTCTGCCGGATAACCTTAAAGAGACTTTTGAGACCAGATATGCGCTCTTTTTACCGTTTGAACACCTTACCGATGGCTTCTTTATAGCCAGTGTTAAGAAATTATATTAAATTTTAAGTTTTTTATCATTCTGTTACAGTTTTATCTTCTGAAGCGATAATTTGTTTACCTCACACTATGGTTGTATTATATTATTCACTGAATATAAATTTTTCACACAAAACCCACTGAATTAATAAATTAGCCTTATTTTGAGAAGCACATTATAATGATAAGAATATATATCGAAGTAAATGGACACTAAACACAGGTATATTCAGACTAAATGAGCATTATTTATTACGATATAAGCTATATAAGACTTACAAACAACTAAGGAGTTTGGATATGGTATCTAACCTGGATACTGAAAATAATAGGGATGTCGGAAGAAATAATCATAACGATATTAACGATCAAAGTAAAGATGAAATACTTGATTATCTGATGGGCAGCAAATCAAAAGAAACAGAAGATAGAGAAAAAAGCTTCGATGCCCTCAGGCAACAAGTTCAGGCCTCTCAAAACAAAATTCAAACAAAAGTAGAAACCAGAAAGAATAACAATAATAGTCTATTTCTTAAAAAAATAACTGGTTTTATTTCCAGCACAATAAATGCCGTTAAGCTGGTTTTAACACTTGCTTTTGCTAAAACCTGTTTTGCTTTTTCTATGGCCTCAAAATTAAATAAACTTGAGGTTTTAAGACCTGCCATTTTATTGCTTGAAAAATTACATTCAACAAGAATCAATATTATTGATTTTTCTCCAGAAGAAGTTGCAACTGTTAAAGCCATGCTTCAACCTGTTAAACCTGCCTTTAATAAAGCAATCGACAGAAGTCGTAACTATCTATCAGGTTCCGGTGAACTTGCTAAAGAATATGCCTATAACGTTAGTGACTTTGTCGTTAATAAGTTTCCGGCCTATAGAAAAACTACTATTGGTGCTGCGATTCTGCTTGGCTGTAGCATATTAACTTTTTTCAGCCAGGTAACTATGCAGGCAAATAACCAGAAAGAAGATGTGCTTAATTCACGACGGCTTGCATCAGTCAACTGGAACGTTAACGGCCAGATTACTGAACAAGAACGTGACAATATTAAACATCTTATGTCAAGCGGAACAATTAAAGTTCTGCCAACGGCCAAACAAACATCATCAAAAATAAAAGTAATCACAGATACCACAAAAATTACTAATAAAGCACTTACACCTGATGAACCTATTATGGTCATCTCTTCAAATTCAATTAAACACACCGTTTCAAGTGGTGAAAGTATTTTATCTATCAGCCAGAAATATAAAGTATCCATTTCAGATCTTATAAGCTCAAACCCTGACAAAGATCTCATCAATGTAAAACGTGGAGATAAAATAGCTATACCGGTAACAACTGATATTGTTAATACAACATCAAGACCTTCTGGCATTTATAGTAAAATACCAAGAAATCTGCTTGCTTCACGGTCTATTTCAGGCTCTAACCGTACTGCTTATTTTAATAGTCTTAATGATTCATCAAAAATGATGTGGCCTGTCCCTTCGTCAAGTACCGTCTCATCTCCATACGGGCCAAGATGGGGAGGGTTTCACCCCGGTATTGACATAACAGCACCTCATGGTACACCTATTATAGCTACAAAAGATGGTGTAGTCATAAACAGCGGCTGGTCAGGTGGCTATGGCAAGTGTATTATAATAGACCATGGCAACGGCATATCAACAAGATACGCTCATGCCAGTGTTCTACTTGTTTCACCCGGTCAACCTATTAAAGCAGGTCAGGTTATAGCAAAGATGGGTTCTACCGGATGGTCTACAGGCTCTCATCTGCACTATGAAGTACTTGTTAATGGGCGCCACCACAACCCGCATTCATTCTTCTAAACAAGGTGAATCACTTTAAAGATTTCTTAAAACAGAATTTTAGCTGTATTCAATGTGGTGAATGCTGCAATGTCTGGAATTTACCTGTCAATACTCGTTTATATGAAAAGCTTTTAAAAGAGCCCTATATTAAAACTATCCTCGAAAAAGAACAAACCTGCTTTAAAACCATAAATAACTCAATATACCTGCCAAAAAAAGATGGTACCTGTGTGTTTTTTGACCCTGAATCAAAGTTATGCGGCATTCATAAGAACATTGCTGAAGATTTTAAACCCGAAGAATGCCTGCGATTTCCTTTTGCTTTTGCCAGAGATAAAAATGGCAGGCTCTATGTTGATTATTCATTTTATTGTAAGGCTATTCTGCAGAATCAAGGCAACCCGGTTCAAGATTATCTTATTGAGGAGTTTATTTCAAAGTTTGATATATTTGAATTCCCTGATAAAATAGCATTATACCATGGCAATACTACTGATGTTAAAACAATAAACAGCGTTCAAGCCGTCGTAAGCTTTTATCTATATTCAAAATGTCTTAATATTCCTGTTAAAGAGTGGGGGTTTCAGCTATACAGCGGTTATAGTATTCTTCAAAAGCTTATTAAAAGACACCGAACAGAGAAAGAACTCTCTATAACTGAACTTTTTCAAGAATTCTTAGAACTGCAACCAGATCAAAAGCATAACTATAAATTTAATATCAATCTTCTTAATGCAATATTTTTGCGCAAAAAAAAAATATTTCCAGATGCATTTCTTATTTTTAAGAATAAAGGTACTCTTAAAGAACCCATTATTGCAGAAAACCTTGATCTATCATCAATGAAAAGCCTTGACTTTAGTTCTGACAAACATAGCAACCTGCTTTTATTAAGATACCTTTTAAATATATTGAATAGAAATATTTTATTTGTCCATAAACATAGCTTTGAAGGGATTTATGTCGCTATGATAATTACATATTGCATTACTCTCTGGTATGCAAAGGCCCTGGCATATGTAGACGACAGCGAGACAATAGAACCCTTTCATACTGAACTGGCTATCAGAGTTACAGAAAGATATTACATAGGTCACAATGCCCGCTTTATAGAAAATGTAAGAAATAAATATCGTTTAAGTTTATTAAAATACTTGATATACTGATACTTGAAAGTAATGTATAGATTCCAGATTATAGAGGCCAGCATCTATTAATTATTTACGTGGAATGGTATAACTGCCCAAAAAACAAGTGCATAAGTGTTAGCTCAAAACCAAATATTATATCATTTTTATAGCAATATTCCTTACTCCACTAAAGTTTTACAGAATTAATATATACTTTTTATATTACAATTTGTTTCATTTCATACTTTTCAATAGCAACTTTTCTTTTTTAGTTGCTTTTAATTCAATGAACATTTTATTTTGAGCATCTGAAAAATTAAAACGGAGTTTAAGTCTTGCTTCTGGTAGAGAGTATTAATCTAATTTTCAATTATAATAAGCATTTCTGTGTAGGGAAATAGAAGATTGTATTTCAGTTTGTGGGGGGAGAGAAGAAGGAACCAAAATTTCAGGTTCCTTTTTATTTTTTTTACAAATTTCTGAAATTGTTGTCTTCAGTATTGTTTAATTCTTTCTGTCGTTTAATTTAGCAGAAGCCTTTAGCCGCCAGTAAACTGCTGTATAAGGTTTAATACTGCTGGGCCCAGCAGAACAACAAACATTGAGGGCAAAATAAATAATACCAGCGGTATAACCATTTTAACGGAGGCTTCTGCTGCAAGTTTTTCAGCTTTTTGCCGTCTTTTAGTTCTGACTGTATCTGCATAAACCCTTAGAGATTGAGCAATACTGGTACCCAGTTTATCTGTTTGTATAAGCAGTGCAACAAAAGATTTAAGATCAGGGAGGTTATTTCTGGCAGCAAGGTTTCTAAATGCTTCCTGCCTGGGTATGCCTGATAAGATTTCTTTACTGACACGCCCGAATTCTCTTGCCAGAATTGGTGCTGTTCTCATCTGTTCGTTTGCGACTCTGGTAAGGGCAGCATCAAGGCCAAGGCCTGCTTCAACGCATACAACTAGCAGATCAAGAGAATCAGGAAGGTTATAAGCAATCTCTGCATAACGGTTTTTGATAGTCATTCTTAATTGTAATTTTGGAAATATAAACCCGAAAAAACCTGAGCAAGCAGCTGTAATAAAGACCATTTGAGGGTTAAAGTTTTGGATAGTAACTATAATACCTGCAATAAGGCCGATAACAGTAAACACCAGAGCAACGAAATATTGTTTTGCTTTAAATTTAATAATATCATCGTCACTAAAAGGTTTTCCTGATTGCATAAGCAATAATCTCAGTTCATCCTGTTTGGGGTCTCTATCTTCATCTGTCGGGGCTTTGTGTTTTGATTTTACATAAGGTTCAATATATGCAGTGATAAAATATTCAATAAAATTGGTTTTTTTCTTAATAATTCGCTCTTCGTTATCTTCTTTCATTTTATTGATACGATCGAGTCGTTCCTGAAGAATTTCTTCTTCTTCAGTAGTTGCATCAATAATCAAGTATAATAATATAGCTACAAGTATTGAAAATATAACAATAAGAATTAAATCCATAACATATTAACCTTTTACACCTTAATGGTTGTAATCTTTTTAATGACCAGATAGCCTACAACACCCAGAAAAACAGCAATACCGACAGCAAGTTTACCCAGCGCATGAGTAAAAAGAGGCTCCATATATTCAGGGTTTAAGAGATAAATGACGCCTGCAATAAACACCGGGGCCAGAGCAAGGACAATACCTGATAATCTTGCCTGGGCTGTCTGTGCTTTCAGTTGACCTAGAAGTTTAAAGCGTTCTCTAATGGTATCATTTAAGCTATCAAGAATTTCAGCAAGGTTGCCGCCGATTTCTCTTTGAATTAGAACAGCCGTAACAAAGAACCTGAGGTCGATACTGCCTGGCATATTATTAATCATATTTTCCAGTGCTTCTTTAGTGCTCCTGCCGAGGTTCATATCTTCACATCCCATTCTAAAAATACCTGCTATGGGGTCAGATAGTTCGTTAACGACAATAGCAAAAGCAGCGTTTATTGAGTGCCCGGCTCTTAGAGAACTTGCAACAAGTCCCAGTGCATCGGGTAACTGACTGCTAAACAGGTTAAGTCTTTTATTGGTTTTAAATTTAATGACAAAAAACGGCACTCCAACACCAAGAATAGTTCCTCCTAAAAGGCCTCCGACAGGTCCTTTAAGGAAGAAGCCAACAGCATAACCGCCAAAAAACAATATTATGTTTGTAAATACAAACAGAGAGACATCTGTTTTTATGCCTGCAATTTTTAAAGTGTGTTTTAGATTTTGAATAAGGTTAAACTGTTCTAGTATTCTGGCAAAGGCTGCAAACCGGTATTGTTCATCATTAATAATAGCTTTAATAAGCCCTTTGCCTTTTTGTAAATCTGTTTCTTCAGGTACGTCATATTCTTTATTTTTGATCTTAAGCAGTCTTTTTTTGGTTAATTTCATCTCTTCTGATTCTTCTTCAGGGATCAGAGTAAAGACTATATAAGCTGCTACACCTGAAATAGCAAGTATGATTATTAATATTGCAAGATAAGTCATGATTTTTAGCCTGTTTGAGCTTTATCTCTTCAATCTTTTTGCTAATGCACTTTTAGTATCACTACCCGGAGGTAATAGAGGCCCGGGTTTGTTTGGTAATGTAACTTTATCAGGTTCTGATATACCTGGCACGCCTACCATACCGGAAGAAGAAGATTTTTTATTTAGATAGGCATTGGGCGGGTTAGGACACATGTATGTAACTTCATGTTTTGGGTCAAACCATTCAGGTGGCATTATCAGTCCTCTGGATTTAGCTCTCTCAGCAAATTTTGGTCTGACGCCAGTTGATTTATGATAACCTAAAACATTTCCGTTTTCGTCAACGCCTTCCTGAGTCCAGACAAAAATATCCTGCATAGTGATTGTCATACCTTCCATACCGAGTACTTCAGTAATATAAGTAACCCTTCTGGTTCCGTCACTGAGACGGCTGGCCTGTACGATCAGGTCAACAGCAGAACTAACCTGCGTTCTAATTGTTCTTTCAGGAAGTTCGACTCCTGAAAACATAACCATTGTTTCCAGCCTGCCAAGTGCATCTCTAGGGGTATTGGCGTGCAGGGTAGTTAAAGACCCATCGTGACCGGTGTTCATAGCCTGTAACATATCAAGTGCCTCGGCCCCCCGGCATTCCCCAATGACTACACGATCAGGTCTCATACGCAGGGAGTTGATAACAAGATCTCTTGCAGTAACAGCACCAGTACCTTCAATGTTTGGCGGACGAGTTTCAAGCCTGACAACGTGTTCTTGCTGTAAAGACAATTCAGCAGAGTCTTCGATAGTTACAATTCGCTCATCTGAGGGTATTTGTGAAGACAAAGAATTCAACAGAGTCGTTTTACCGGCACCTGTACCACCTGAGATGATGATATTTAACCTGGCTTTAACTGCCACACAGAGCATATCTGCCATTTCTTTGGTCATTGACCCCCAGTGAAGCAGGTTATCCAGTGTTGCAGCATCCTGTTTGAATTTACGTATTGAAAGTGATGGGCCGTCAAGTGCAAGCGGAGGTATTATTGCGTTAACCCTTGATCCATCTTTAAGACGGGCATCAACCATCGGTGACTTTTCGTCTATACGTCTGCCAACCTGAGATACTATTCTATCGATGATGTTTCTGAGGTGATTATCATCTCTGAAGGTAACCTGTGTTTTAAAAAGCCTGCCCTGTCTTTCTACATATACCTGCTTATAGCCATTAACAAGAATATCAGAAATCGATTGATCATTAATCAAGGGTGTTAACGGGCCATAGCCTTTTGTTTCATCAATAATTTCTCTTATTAATAGTTCTTTTTCATTCTTGTTTAAAGGCGTACCGGCAAAATCTATTTGAAGGCGGTTTTCTACAAACTTTCTGATAGAAGCTTTTTGCTCATCATCAGAGTATGTATCCCAGTCTGCAATAGAATTCACACGCTCAATAAGCATGGTATGAATTTTATCTTTTATAAACTGATACTCAGAGGTGCTTGGTAATATCTGGGTTATATCCTGTGTGGTTTCTTCTTTCTTTGTTGCCCAGCTTGTTTCGATTGTTTTTGATATGTCAGTTGATTTGCTTAATCTATCTCTTAATGACAATGGTATATCACCCCTCTATGACTGTAATTTAGTAAATTAAGCTATGAGCTCTTTTTGACCTTGTTCATTAAGCTTTGAAGAAGTGGAAAAGCAGGTTTTTTTTCATCTTCATCATCTTCATCATCTTCTTCTATGGCAAGAACACCCGTAAGTTGCCTTGCCAGCTGTTTAAAATTAAGTGAAATATTTGAAGTATCTTCTATCAGGTTTATAGGTACACCCCGGTTGATTGCAGCCATTACAGTAAAATAATTATTAGGTATTTTCCAGTATACAGGGTGTTCAAGAGTATCTTCAACATCTTCTACAGATATCTCATCAGTCGGCACATAGCGGTTAATAAGCAGATTAATCTTGTCTCTCGGATAATTTAAACGGTTAAACAAATCAATACATCTCTGTGTGTTTCTTATACAGGGCAAATTAACCATACTTACCAGCAAAATTCTATCAGCTATATCGAGTGCCGCTAATGTCTTCGAATCAAAAGAGCTTGTAGTATCTATTATGACATATGGAAAGATACTTTTTAAGACTGTAAGTAAAGTATTTATTTGTTCTGATGATATATCTTCCGCCTGTTCCGCATAAGGCGGGTCTGCAAGAACATAGAGTTCATAATTTTCATATTTTTCCATTGTGCTTAATAAGAAGGCTTCATCGACCCTGCTAATGTTTTTTACAATGTAAGAAATATCATATGAGGGTTGAATGTCAAGAAAGGTTGTGACATCTCCAAGCTGAAGGTTTAAATCAATTAAAGCAACTCTTTTGCCAGTAATTTCATTTAAACTGAGGGCAAGATTCGTTGCTATGGTTGTTTTTCCAATACCACCTTTGTTTGAAAAGATAGTGTATAACTGACCTGAAGAAGAATCAATGTGTTTACTTAAAATAATATTTTTAGCTTTTTCTATAGCATGAATAAGTTCTTCAGAGCTTATTGGCCTTGCCAGGAACTCTCTTGCACCTGCACGCATAGATTTTATAGCAACATCAAGGCTTGTTTCGTTAGAAGAAACAAATATCATTGTATCTTTTAGCTGTGAAGAGGTCTTCTCTACAATGCTTAGTGCCCAGTCGATATTTTCAGAAATATTGATAAAAACGACATCTGGCTGGTTTCTGAGTACAACTTCATAACCCATAGCCAGATTATCAGTTTCAGCAATGATTTTGACATAGTCAAGAGTTTCAAGTTCGCTCTTGATAGTCAGGAGAGATTCTGTATCGCTTTCTACTATAACTATAGAAATATGTTCTTCCATTGATTTGCCTTTTAATTAATCAGCTGTACCGAGTATTTCGCCATAAATGCCTGGTTTAATTATTTTCGGTGTAACCATTATAACAAGTTCTGATTCACTTTTGTCAAATGTAGATTGCTGTAAAAAATTTCCTATTATGGGTATGTCACTAAAAAAGGGAGCACCCGTTTTAGAGTTAGTATTTCTTCTGGTAATAAGCCCTGCCATCATAAGGGTTTCACCGTTTTCAAGTTCAACAGTTGTGGTGGCGCTTCTTTTTCTAAACCCATAAATCGTAACACCGTTAGCCTGCTGAATAGTTACAGATGGGTCGATTTCGCTAACCTCTGGCATTACTTTTAGTTCTACCCGCTGTGATTTTTCTGCTATCCAGGGGGTAAATGTGACTTTAACTCCTACGTCTTTATATTCATAGGCCAGGTTACCGTTCTGGTCAACGCCTGTGGGCACCGGTACTGATTGACCTGCATCAAAGAGGGCTTCTCTGCCGTTTGTAGAGACCAGCTTTGGTTCAGCCAGTATATTTAAAAGTCCTCTTGTTTGTGCCATTCTGATAACACCCTGAAATCTGGCGTCGGGCTTAAAAATAGCTGCTGTAAAGCCGTTAATAGAGTTTCCATCCCACTGACCGCCTATACCGCCGTTGGGGTCTCTTTGAGAAAGTGGTGCCCATTGATCCAGTGTAAACGGAAGGTCAGCCCAGGCAGCAACTTTATAAAAGAAGTTAAAGTTTTTTGTCACAGACCTTGAGATTTCAGCAATTCTAAGTTCTAAAACCACCTGAGGAACCGGGCTTTCAGCTACATCAATCAGTGCATAGCCATAGGCTTCAGAAATCTTTTTCAGTTGATCTCTTACAATTGTTGAAGAGATAGTACCGCTTAAAATAACGTTGCCGTCGTCAGTGATTTTAATGTTAATCGGCTCATCAGGGGCAACTTTTCTAAAGGCATCCATCAGGTCTGAGGTATCATTTTGAACGTATAAGTCAAAGAAGGCTGGCTGGTCAGTTTCATCCCATATAATAAGGCTTGTAACACCGGCAGCTTTACCGTTCATTATCATCTGTGTGGGTGATAATAAAATTAAATCAGCGAGAGAAGGATCTGTTATTGAAAGTCTTTTTATTGGCTGGGCAAATTGAATTATCTGAGATTTGCCTACAGTAGCTCTAATATCTGTAATACCACCTTTAACTTTCTCGAAATTTTTATCTTCATCGTCAAAAATAATATTTTCTTCGGATAAGTCAAAATTCTGGTTTGAAAAGTCTGAAATTTGCTGATATGCAATAGGTTTATTATTTTCGTTTTGATCATGATTGTTTTTCAGGTTTTTTCTTGATTGTGTTTTATTGTCAATACGCAGAGAATCAAACTGGTTAATGATCCAGTCTTTACTGAAGTTTTCTTCACCTTTAGCAATGATTGCCTGATCCTTTATATTTTTGCTGGCTGCAAGGCAGTGTAAATTATTAAAAAGAAAAACCCCTGCAATTAAGATAAATAACAGAACTATTTTCTTAAAATTCTTTTTTGTCAGCAATTTTAAACTTTTCATTTCTCGCCACCTTAAATAATAAACCACCACACATATAGTTTTATTCATGGCAGAAATTTGTTCATCCCCCATATGGTTTAGATGGAAAATTAACTGGCATTAAACATACGTTTTTAGAACCTTTTGATTCTTTAAGACTAATGCATAACTATAACAATCAATTTTCTGTTTTCGATTTTCAAAAATTTTAAAAGTGAAGATATGGGTTGAACGAGCAGGCGCAGCCTGGGAGTGAGACCCCATGCCTTCCTTTAGGGTGGGCGGGGTCTGGGTTTTGAAAATCGAAAAATTTTTAAGTTATGCACTGACCTTTCTTTTTAAAACTGATTAGAAACACCTTTTGAAAAATCAAGCTCTCATTTATAAAAAACTTAATTTAAGAGGTATTAAATTATGCATTCACTATAGATTCAGGCTTAAAGAATTTTCACCCGAAATATTTATTATAGCAGTATTAAAGAAACCAGAACAGGTTAATATTCAGCAAAACTACCGGAGTGCACTTAGTGCACTCCTGAGAGTCTTTTATCTCATACTATACTTAGCTACATGAAGAATTAAACAGTTCTAAAACACCTGCCCTGTATAAAACTTGATTACTTAAGACGTTTATACTGATCCTTGAAAGTAATGTATAGATTCCAAATTACTAAATTCTATCAGCATATATTAATTATTTACGTGGAATGGTATATTATACAAGCCCCTTTTGTATTTTGCCAGATAAATTTCAAGAGAGATCTCTGAATAATTTAAAAGTTCACAGATTCAAGAAATTACCCTGTTTTTGCTGGAATCAGTAATTTCTTAATTAATCAGAGGTTCCAAGATTGAATTTGAATACCAAAAATTCAAATTTTAATTAATACTTTTACAGGAACTAAAAGTTTATTTTTTGAGGTATAATAACTCCTACAGGATCACATAATCTGGTTTATTACCATAATACAAACACTTTACTTCAATACCGGAGATCAATATGCCACAAACAATCAAAATCGGAACCCTGCCAGTCGGAAACGGCCACCCCTGCTTTATTGTTGCAGAAATTGGCATCAATCATAACGGCAGCATTGCACTGGCAAAAAAATTAATTGAAATTGCAAGTATTGCAGGTTGTAACGCAGTTAAATTCCAGAAAAGAACTATTGAAAAAGTGTATACACCTGAAGAGCTGGCTAAACCACGTGAAAGCCAATTTGGAACTACTAATGGTGATCTTAAACATGGACTGGAACTATCTTTTGAAGATTATAAAGAAATTGACCGGTATTGCAAAGAAAAAGAAATGATGTGGTTTGCCTCCTGCTGGGATGAAGAAAGTGTAGATTTTATCAATGAATTTGACCCTCCCTGCTATAAAATAGCTTCTGCCTGCCTGACTGACCTTGACCTGATAGAATATACCAGATCTAAAGACAAGCCAGTGCTTCTTTCAACAGGCATGAGCACAGAAGAAGAGATTGATCGTGCCGTTAATGTCGTTAAAGATACAGATTTCATGCTTTACCACTGCACCTCAACATACCCCAGCAGTAATGAAGAACTTAATCTCAAATTAATACCATATCTAAAAGAAAAATATAACTGTCCTGTTGGTTATAGCGGGCACGAAAAAGGCATTATGCCATCAATAGCATCTGTTATTCTGGGTGCTTGCTCAGTTGAACGTCATATAACCACTGATAGAGCTTTATGGGGGTCTGATCAGGCCGCCTCTCTGGAGCCACGGGGGCTTTTATTGATGGCAAGAGATATCCGTAATGTGCCTGCTGTCCTGGGAGATGGGATCAAAATTGTCTATGAAAGCGAAAAACCCATACGTGATAAACTACGCCGAAAGTACGCTATAATACAATAATTATGAACAACCCGGATAAATTCAGAGAAATATCTAAAAAAATAAAGATTGTAGCCACCGATATAGATGGCACACTCACAGACGGAAGCCTTTACGTGTCTGAAACCGGTGAAATTACAAAAAAATTCTCTTTTAAAGACATTATGGGGCTGGCAAGACTCAAAAGAAACGGCTATATCGTGGCTCTTATATCAGGAGAAAAGTCTCCCATTATTGATTTGTATGCTTCTAAACTTAACATTGAAGACGTTTTTCAGGGCACAAGAAAGAAAAAAGAATGCTTGATCGCCCTTGCTGAAAAATATCAGGCCTCTCTAGAAAATATTTGCTTTATTGGTGACGATATTAATGATATACCGGCACTCAATGCTGCAGGTATTGCAGTTGTAGTCAATAACGCCAATTATAAAGTTAAACAAATAGATAATGTATTTATTACAGATGCACCTGGCGGTATGGGAGCATTCAGAGAACTGTCAGATCACATTATACCTGAAGAAATGCCCGCCTGGGAGTGACTATTGAAGAGGCCTTTTTGATGGAATCCCTGTCCTCCTAGGATACTCAGGATCTGTATGCTCTAACTTTTCAAAAACAATAAGTTTTCGCCTGAATTGCATTTCCTGAAGATTATACTCAAGAGCCACCTTGAAAACTCCCCCGAGCTTTTTTGCAATATGATTGATATTTTCAATGTTTTCTGCTTCTTTTTCTGTTTTATAAGCCACAAATATACCGCCAGAAGCCAGCAAAGGCAGGGCATATTCAAGTAATACAGGCAAACTCGCTACGGCCCTTGCTGTTACGACCTGAAAATACTCTCTATATTCAGGGTTTTGAGCTATTAATTCAACTCTGTTCTGCAATACATATGCATTGGTTATGCCCAACACTTTCAGGCAGTGATTTAAAAACCCTGCCTTCTTTTGCATTGATTCTATCAGGGCAATTTCACTATCAGGGAGGGTAATAGAAAGTACTAATCCAGGCAAACCAGCCCCTGAACCTATGTCAGCAATCTTCAGTGACCGGTTTTGTAAGATACCTTCTTTATATAGCAGGTAAAATGAAACTACATCAGGTATATGAACTGTCATTATATTGTTTATTTCAGTATTACTGACAAGGTTGATTTCTTTGTTTTTTTCTTTCAGAAGTTTTACATACGTTTGTATCTGAAAAAGTTCTTTATCAGTTAGCTTAATGGAATACTGTTGAAGCTGTTTTAGCCATTTGTCAGTCATTTTTAGGGGTATATACTTTCTTTTTAATTCTTTCAAAATGTTCGCCGGGTATATAGTCCTGTATTTTTCTTATTCGACGTTCAATTTTTTCTCTGCTGTCTGTTGATATTGATTTGCTGATAACCTTTTGAGATATAAGGAAGCATTTAGCGGCTCTTACGAAGTCTTTTGTAAAGTAATAAAGGTCACCCATATCGAGATAGGCCATGGCTATCCAGTAGGGGTCTTTAACTTTTCTGGCCACTTTAAGTTCTTGTTGATAGTAGTTCAGTGACTTTTCAACATTTCCTGTTTCAATATAAAGCGTGCCTATACGGCTGAGTGTCTTGTATAAACCTTCCATATTATTGAGTTCTTTATCTATTATTAATGATTGTTTATAGTGACTGATGGCTTTTTGTCTATCTCCCATCTCGTCATATACTGAAGCCAGGTTAGCCAGAGTAGCAGCATAGGTTTGCTTTCTTCCCAGTTGCTTATCAATAGTAATAGAGCTAGTATAATATTGAATTGCTTTCTTAAAATCACGCATATCATCATATATTAAAGCCATACGAGAAAAGAGGTTTGCCTGATTTATAAGGTCATTTATCTCTTCAAAAGCCTTTAGAGCTTGTTGATAAAATCTCAGTGCATCGTTAAGCTGGTTTCTATAGTCATAAATTTCTCCCATGCCCATATAGATGCGGGCTTTTGTTTGATTTTGTATCATCTCAGGAGGTAATTTTAGTGCCTGATTAAAATACATCAGTGCTTTTTCATGCTGGTAGTTTTCGGTATATACCTCAGCCATACTTGCCATAATTAAAGGTATTTCAGTATAATCATTAAGTTTTTCATAAGCAGAACGTGCTTTTTCAAGAAGTTCAAGTGCCTTTTCGTGTTGTTTAAGTTGAATGTAGACTCCTGACATTGGTATCAGTGTTTTAGCATATTCCAGATGGTTGTTCAACTCTTCACAAAGCCCGAGAGCTTCATTATATCTTTCTATAGCAAGGTTATATTTTTCTTCATCTGCATAGCTTTTAGCAACAAAGCGCAACGATTCAATTAAATCGGTGTCTGTGCGGTTTTCTTCTGTATCCTTTGTAACAAAGCCCAGATCAAGGTCAAAAGAATCTTCAGCTGGCACTATTGTATCTTCTGGCTGGCTTTTTTGCTGAACATTATACTGAAAATTGTTTTCTTGAGGTTTTTTGGGGTTTTCATTAATGAGTTCCATTTCTTCTTCTGAAAGCTCTATTTCAAGGCCATCAACTTCTATTACTTCTTTAGATCCGGAAGGTTGTTTATCTTTTCCGGGCATATTTTCCTGTTGAAATGGTTTCTCTGAAGTTATATCAGCCAGAGATTTATCCTGAAGGCTGCTTCCCGGAAGACTGGAGGCATTGAGTGGTTCAATTGTTTCATACGAAGTAGTATCTGTCATAGCCATTTTCATTTGCTCATAAGAGTGAACATACTTAAGGTCAACATCTCTATATTCTGGTGGTCTCAAATTCTTTGCCAGTGGGTCTTTTGTTGCAGAAGGTAAGTAATTAATGTCTACCTGACGTTTCTTATCAAACTTTTCTCTATCTGCATAGAGCTGAGATGAGGTCATATTGTGAAAATATTGCTCGGAGTGTAACAACTTTCTGGATAGACGAATAGTTCGTTCAGCAAGCTTTTTTGATATCTCGGCAGAATAGAAATTAGCGATCTTATTATGCAGATCACACTTCTTATCTACAGGTATCATGTTATAAACATTCTTTCTAACAGTGGTGTTTACATAATATCTCTTACCAACATTCTGAATTAACTTTAAGTTAAACAGTTCCCTGAGGTAATTAACAGGATCTTCAAAACGTCTTTCCAAGCTTGACAATGCTGGAATATTTACAGGATGACGAAAAACACTAAGATAGTCCAGCAGATTTGTTTCAACCTGAGATAAATCACGATACAATACCTTTAAAAGGTAAGACTCAAAAGCATCATCATAAACAGAAAGTTCATGTAATAGTTTATCAGGTTGCAAGTTAAGTCTTTGAATAGCTACCGCTGCCAGCAAAAGTACCCAGGGATACCCCCGGGAATATTTATACACTTCAGACAAAATCGTATTGGAGCTTTCTAAACCGTGTTCTCTCAATAAGTCAATAGACTTCTCCTCTGAAAGACCTGTTGTTCTGACTTCTGTAATAAATTCTTCGTTATAATCCATATCACCTGTTGGCAGACGTTGCCCTACAAGGATCAGCTTAATTAATGGATGCTCAAGCAGATAGTTGAAAAAATATTTTAATTCATCATCCTCTATTGTTAATGATGGGCTTACAAGATGCTCAATACTATCTATAACTATAATTAATGGTCTATCAAGAGTCTTTAAATATGAAATCAAGCGTTCATCAATAGATATCACTGCCCTATTTTTAGATGGATACTTATTTTTACTCGTTTTTTTATCAAAAAAAGCACACAGGCTTAATAAAAGGTCATCCAGATTGGTTATTTTTGAGCATTCATACCAGTATACAAGTACATTATTATGACATGAAACCATAATAGACCTTATTAATGAAGACTTACCAGACCCCTGAATACCACCCAATAAAAGCAATTTTTGTGATTTATCCTGAAAATAATATAGAATGTTATTAATTTCATTAACCCTGTTAGTATATACATAGGGTGTAATATACTTTCCAGAACTTAGAGGTTCAGTTTTCTTTAGTTCAGATAGCATTTTAGAAATTTCATCAATGCTTTTTTTGCCTGATACAAGATCTCGAATTACATTATTTTGCAAATATTCAGTCATATAAAATTGTTATAACCTTTTTATTCGGCCCTTTTCTTTGTTAACAGGGATGAAATCATTTAAAAACTTTTTAATCTCCATAATAGTATTTTAAAGAAGCTGCACAAAATATTCAATAAAAAAGCTTTCAAAAACCCCTGCTATTATCTTAAAATCTTTATTAAGAAGGTGCATTAAATATTATGATGTTTTGTTTGGTTTCGATTTTCAAAATAATATAGATTTAATATATGGGTTGAACGAGCAAGTTTAACTTGCGAGTGAGACCATATACCTTCCTTAAGGGTGGGCGGGATCTGGGTTTTGAAAATCGAAAAATTTTAAGATTATGCACTTATTTATATTAACTAAAAAATTGACAAAAAAGGACTACTATGAATGACATCATTGCTATTATACCGGCACGGGGTGGGTCGAAGGGAATCCACAAAAAAAACATACGAATTCTGGATGGTAAACCACTAATCCAGTATCAGATAGAGGCTGCGTTAAATTCTAAATATCTTGATAAAGTTTATATTTCAACTGACAATGATGATATAGCTTCTGTCGTAAGGTTAATTGATGGCACAGAAATAATAAAACGACCTGAAGAAATATCAGGTGACTTATCAAAATCTGAAGAGGCTCTGATACACGCAATTAAATATCTGGAATCTCAAAATATCTCTGTTAGCACAGTTGTTTTTCTTCAGGCAACAAGCCCTTTAAACCGTCCTGAATACATTGATGCCTGTATTGAAAAAATATTAAATGGATATGATAGCGTATTCTGTGCTATAGAAGATTATAGCTTTTTTCATAATGAGAAAGCATTACTAGAAAGACCTATGAGGCAATATAAAATCCCTAAAATCAGAGAAACAGGCAATTGCTGGGTGACAAAAAAAGAAATTCTTCTTAACATGAATAACCGATTGGGCGGTAAAACTGGCTATATAATTATAGATCCACAGGATGCATTTGAAATTGATGAACCTGAAGATTTAACAATAATTAAACCATTTATTAAAAGGAGAAACAGACAACTTTATAATTCTTATTATCAACAAAGAAAGCCTGAACAGCCTGTAAGCTATGAAAAAGGCTACTGGGGCAAAACAAAAGACCCCGACGGAAACCAGAGAAACAAGCTGGAAGAACGCAGTCAGTTTATTGAAGATGCAAACGAAGTTATAAAATACATTAACGAACAACCACCTGGCAAAATACTTGATATTGGTTGCGGTTTTGGTTTTTTATTGTCTGCTGTTAATAACAACTGGGATAAACATGGCACTGAAATATCTTATTATGCTGCAAACATTGCTTCAAATTATGCTAATATTTTCACTGGTGAGCTGGAAGATACAGATTATTTACCTGAAAGTTTTGATGTAATCGTTCTTTATCACGTTATAGAACATCTGGTAGATCCTGTTAGATACATAAAAAAGATTTATTCATTGATAAAGATTGGTGGCAAGCTTATTATAGCAACACCTGACTTTAGTTGTATTACTGCACAGAGGTTTAAAGAAAAATTTCGCCTGCTTCACGATAATACCCACATAAGTCTATTTTCAACAGAATCGCTTATTAATCTGATTGAAGATTATGGCTTTGAAAAAGAGCATATTAGCTATCCATATTTTGAAACCAGGCATTTTACAGTTGAGAACCTTGAGAGACTGTTTGATACATCAAAAGTTTCACCCCCATTTTATGGAAACATAATTCATCTTTATGCTTATAAATGTTAAATCTATGCTTCGCCTGCCATATCTCGTAGAAGTCGCAGCTTTTTTCTTATCTGTTCTGCTTCTTCAGTCAATAAAAATGAGTAAGGTATACCCTTCATACTTTTCGCATTTAAATAATATTCATAAATATCAAAAGCAGAAACAAATAACCCTTTTTTAGTGTAAACTTCAGCAAGGTAAGGGTACAGTTCAAGGTTTTCCGGGTTTAAATCCTTGCTTTTTGACAAATATTCAAAAGCATCATCTGTTTTACCCTCTAAATAATAAAATTTGCCTGCTTTATAAAAAGCATAAGAAGAGGGTTTTAGCTTCAGTCCTTTTTTGTAATACATTTCAGCGTTTTCTTTATTATTATTTGCATAGTAATAGTCGCCAAGTACTATGTATGCATCACCGTTATTAGGGTTCAATGCAATAGATTTTTCAATTTTTTCAAGAGTTTTTTCAACCTGGCCAGATTCAAAAAGGCTTCTTGCGTAGTAATAATAAAGTTCTGAAGATTCTTTGTGTTCAGTTGCCTTTTTAAAAGTGCGAACTGCATCATCATATTTGTCATTTGATAGGTAATAGATACCTATATACATTAATTCCAGCGGGTCTGACTTAAAGTAGTAAGGTTTATAACTCCATACAGATATAAAAATAATGACAATAACTGTTATTGTTATTATTCTCCTTTTGTTTAACCAGTGAGAACTTTTTTCTTCTTTCATACCAATTAATTCTAAATGATGGTTTATGTAAAAGCAAATAGGCTAAGATATGATAAGAAAAAATGAAGGCTTTTAATACGGGCCGGTTTTTAATATACAAATAATTGAATATATGCATTTGTTGGTCAAATATTTATAAACTCATGACTGGAAAAATTTTATTTTTGCGCTAAAATAAACATAGTGTTTTAAGGGATTAAAAATCCAAAAGTAAAACAGGAGAGATTGAGTGATAGGAAGCATTAACCTTCAATCAATGAACCCGGTAAAACCAGCTATCAAAAAAGATGTTACACAAGAATCAGTGTCATTTTGTGCCAGAACAGGGCCAGAAAACTCAGGAGACACAAAGAAAACTATGAAAAATGTAGCTATAGTAGCTACTGCTGCTGCTGTTTTAGCCTTACCTATTTTGTTTACACGTATTAATGTGAGCCGTTTTAAAGGTTTATCAAACCTTCAGGCAAGCGTGAAAATTTTTCTGCAACAAAAGGCAAAACCCATAATTGATAAACTGGTAGGTCCTAAAGTTAGCCCTGATGCTGGTTTAAATGTTATAAGATGATAAAAATTAATCTGGCAAACCGGGGTGTTTTAACCGGCACCTTGTTTAGTAATGTTTTTTATGTTTTGCTTCCTACATTTAACTGTAAAGGTAATGAATTCAATTCAAAAACACTATCAAAAAAATGGCTTTTTTGTTTTTAATTTTCTAGAAAGTTATGAAAGGGTCAAGATCTTTGAATAGAAACCCGTTTAGCTCAGGCAAAACAGCTATAAAGACATCTCAAAGTTCAAATAAATTAAATCTTTATTCGAGTTTTAATGACATAGATAACCTTTATAAAAGACCAGAGGAAAGTCAGAGCTGGTCGGAAAAGCTTTCTTTGTTGATAAAACTACTATCTCAAAAAATTTTTGATGCAATAAGTCAAAAATCAAAAGCAATATTCAACCCACTGAGGTCTAAGACCCTTGATGTTACAGCATTATTAATGGCTGAAAAAGCTTCAATGTTTGGAGAGAATAGCGCTGAAACCTATCAATTACTTAAACTTTTATCCAACAACAAACCTTACATTGCACTAAAAGCAGCTTCATCACTGGAAAAACAGATAAATATACCTGAAAACAGGAAAATAATAAGAAATTATTTTAATTTTAACCCTGAAGCTCAGGAAAAATATAAACAGCTGTATTCAAAGCTTTGCGAGCAGGAAACTAGAAGATAACACTGCATTATTTTTCACGCAAAATACAAGCCTGCCTACATTCAACCCTGTGCTAATGAGTAGTTTTTGCATTGTTTTTCATGTAAATCTCTTGTTGTTGTCTGCCTATTCCTGATAATTAAACAGCTTACAGGCTCTTTATAAAGATTTCTACTCTATCTAAATGAGAGATATAAATATTTATACACCTGATGATATATGCTTTTTCACTTGATATTATTTAAAATGGTATACAGTTACATAAAATAAGGCCTTCTGCATATGAAAAAACCTGTATTTATAATAATTTTAGTGGTTCTAATGTTCTTAAATATTTCTGTATCACTTGCCCGTGAAAGTATACCTGTCGATGATGAGCTTAATTTTGCTGTTAAATATTTTAAAACCCTTTACGATTACGATATTCAGGCTACCAGTTTTGCTAATTCTGCCAGAGATATAAAAACAGACAAACAACTACTTAAACTCTTCCTTAAACAAAAAGCTTTTGTTAGTAATACAATAGATAAACTTGCTTTATTTAAACCTTTAGAAAACTATTCCAGCTCTTATTCCAGTGTAATGCAGGGGCTCAAAATGCAGGAAGAATACCTCGATTCTATAACAAAAGACCTAAAAGCAGGTTATACCTTTGACATTGCCTTTGCAAGCAACAATTGGAAATTTTTCAAGGCTAAAAAACTACTGGAAGCTGGTATTAACGATTTTAAAGTAGTATTAGCAACCTATAACTATAAAAGTCAGCTATACATTATTGCATCAACCGGTGTATCAGAACAGCAACTGTTGAAAGATGCAACTGAATCAGAATACATTAAAACCATTCAAAAAGGTGTAAACAATAACTAAAACACTTTTATTACTGGCTTTTGCCTTCTAAACAAGGTATTAACAGTTTTCTTTATATTTCATAATATTTCACGAGAATTATTTTAATAAACAATATAATGAAATTATTAATAATTTAAAGCAAATTACTAAATTATTATTTATAATAGCTGGTTAATAAATTTTTTTTAGGTTATAATCTAGCTGTGATAAACATTAACAGGTAATTAAACTTGCTCGTATATAATAATATTCAGCCAGATATGCTTAAAGGTTCTTCCTGTGCGCTGGGTATGTTTGATGGAGTTCATTTGGGCCATCAGGAAGTCATTAATTCGGCTATAAATAATGCACAAAAGTTTAACATACCTTCTGTTGTACTTTCTTTTTCTACTCATCCACAAGTTACAACTTCTAATACACCAACACCACAGCTTACACTGCTCGAAGACAGGCTGGCACGCTTTGAAGAACTGGGTGTTGATATTGCGCTTATTCTTGAATTTGATAAATCCTTTTCTATGATGAGCGCTGAAGACTATGTTGAAAAACTGCTTTGCAAAGGACTTCATGTACAATCTATTAGTATTGGATTTGACCATCGCTTTGGAAGAGGCAAACGTGGAAACCATTTTCTGCTTCAAGAAATGGGAACCAGGTACAGATTTACGGTATGTGTTATTCCACCTGTATCTATAGACGGACAGATTATCAGTAGCTCAGTCATTAGAAAGTTATTAAAGTATGGAGACATAAAAACAGCTAATAACCTGCTTGGACGTGAATTTGTTATCAAAGGATGCGTGGTGGAAGGGGCTAAAAGAGGTAGAACACTTGGGTTCCCGACAGCTAACATAAAACCCTACGGAAATATTCTTATACCTGCCTGTGGTGTCTATGCCGTAGATGTTCAAATAGAAAATTCTTCTTTTGCAACTAAATATAAGGCTGTCTTAAACGTCGGATACCGACCCACATTCTCTGATAGAGAAATACCTACCCTCGAAACCTATATAATTAACTTTAACCAGAATGTCTATCAACAGGAAATTTCCATTACCTTTAAAGATAAAATACGTGATGAAAAAAAATTTAATACCACTGAAGACCTCATTTGCCAAATAAAACAAGATATCGAAACAGCCTACCACCTGAACCCCCTTGATAACAAAGTATTTCACTAACTTGTTATAATTATTTGTAAACTTTTAAACAAAACTGGAATAAAATATTATTGAATGTCGTCTAAATATTTATACCTGGATCAATCTGATACGCTTAAACCTGCTTAAAATGCCTGTTTTAAAGATACAGCAATTAGAGGATTATTCATAACAACAATTACTGCTATTTTATTAATGGTTTGTTGTATATTTAATGACTTTATTTTACAAATTTATTTTCCAGACTAAATTTTCAAGAATATATGTCGATACAATTATTAATATGAGAGGTTGTTAATAAAAAACAGGGATAAATGAATGGCTATATCAAGGAAATCTAAAAAGAAAAATACTCGATTAATTATTGCACTTGGCGTAGCAGTATTATTAATGGTTATATTATTTATGCTCTTCAGTGGTCTGGGTGGCCAAATAACACAGGTTTCACAATCAAAACAACATCTAGAAGCCCAGATTAAAACCCTTCAGGAAGAACTTGACGAGCAAAAACGTGCTGCAAAATTAGCTGCACGTACCACTTCACTGGCAAGACCAGTGCAGGAAGAACAGAAAAACACATTAAATGTTGTTATTGCAAGCAAACCAATAGAAGCAGGAACCAGATTGAGCCACGAAATAATGGATGTTAAAGAATGGCCAGCTGAAGCAGTGCCTGTTAATGCTTTCAACTATCCTGAATCGCTTCTTGGACGTATTGTAAGTGCTGATGTAGCATCAGGAGAGCCTATTCTTCCTAATAAGTTGATTGATAAAGATACCCAGACTCTGGAGATCCCCCCGGGATACAGAGCTATAACCCTGCCAGTAGATAATATCTCAGGTGTAGGCGGATTCCTTATGCCTGGCTCAAGAGTTGACCTGCTAACTGTAGTCCCAAAATCAACTGATGGCAAATCAAACGAAAAAGTCTCAAAACTTCTCATACAAAATGTAAGAGTGCTGGCAACTTCATCAGGCAGTGCAGCTACCAGCAGAGGCCCCAGAGCTGCAAAAGAAGAAAAATCTTCAACAATTACAATTGCTATACCTGCTCAGGATGCTACAAAGGTAGCCCTAGCATATGATAACGGCAACGGTAACATTCAGGTTATACTCAGAAGCTTTCAAGACAACACTGAAGTCGATAAAGTAGCCACAGATACAGGTGAATTAATCACTGGCAACATATCATTAGATAACCAGGATATTGTTATACCTGATATAGACCTGCCAAGACCCCCTACAGACGGTTATTCTTCTGGTACTAATATTGATCTTAATTCAATTATTAATGATGCTGACGGCCTGCCACCACCAACACCACCAACAGCACAAACCAGAACACACAGTATTGAAGTCATACAGGCTAACTCAAGACAGGAAGTCTCTTTTGAAACTGAAATTTAAGTTATTGAAAAGGCTTAACAACCTGTAAAATTAGATTTCAGCGGATAAATGGCAGGTGTTTTAGAATTGTTTAATTCTAGTATAGTATGAAATAAAAGACTCTCAGGAGTGCACTAAGTGCACTCCTGAAGTTTTCCTGAATATTAGCCTGTTTTCAATTTTTGAAAATCGAAAACAAAAATCTATCATTCTGGTTATTTATTATAAAAAAATAATCGCCCTGAGATTCAGGGCGATTATCAATTATATAATTACCACTTTCTTAAGAATTAGAAGTAGCTGATGGCACAGGGTTTGCTGTTTCTGAAAGATGCGGCACTGCTTCTTTTAAATATACTTTATAGTCTACATGGCTAAAAGGATTGTCTTTATCTTCTAAATAACCCAGATAAGACTCATCAATCTGACCATTTTCAATTTGAGAAGCCAGTTTTTCAAAGTTATCTTTATGTTCAAGAAATCTATCAGTAGCATAGTCTCTGGCCTGCCAAGTTGTAATAAGGAATGGCCAGTCAGAAGATTGTAATAACAGTAATTCTCTTGCTAATTGATTGAGAGCTCTAACTTTAATCGGGTCTTTTTCTTCTTTGAACTTTTCGACAATGCTTTCCATTCTGTATTCAGCAGAATGAATAATGGTCCACATCCATTCTGTCTGGTGATTTTGCCATACCCAGAAGTGACCACCCTGACCCCAGGAGCTTTCAGGTAAAGTTACAGCAGCTGAAGGTTTGTGTTCTTCTAGATATTCACTGGCTGAACGTCGTTGAACAGAAGGAATATGCTCGTGGAGCTTTTTAATAATTTGTTTAATCCACTCAAGACCTTCAAACCACCAGTGACCAAAGAGCTCAGCGTCAAAAGATACCATAATAAGCCCTTCTTTGCCTGTAGAATTTTTATAATCATTTAAAAGGTGATAAACAAGATCCACATAGTGATCAGAGTTTTCACCTATACGATTCATTGCTAATACAGGGTCATAGAGCATTTTAGCTCCGAGATCTGTAGTAGGAGAAGTGATTCTCCAGTAATTCATACCTGATTTATCGTCTTTCTTGTGGAATTCACGATAACATCCATCACCCGGGTAACCGTGTGCAGCAGACCAGACCTGGAAACCTGCTCTGTCATTTCTTCCCATAACAGCCACCTGAGCACCCTGCATCCAGTATGCTTCGTATGTCGTCAGACCTGTCGGGGGTCTTGAAGGTAACGGAATATATTCTATATTTCCATAAATACCTACAACTCTTCTGCTTCCTACAGATACACCACCTTCTATAACGTGTGATTCTGTAAAGAAGTATTCAAGGTTATTGTTAAAAAGTGAAACTTCAATCGGTGGACGATAAGTTTTATTGCCCTGCTGATCAGTAGCTTCATAGCCGGGGCGATAAGCACATTCAGGTAACCAGCATCCTTTTGGATTTTTACCAAAGAACTTTTTATATGTCTCAACACCCACTCTATACTGGGCGTTTAATGATGTTTCTGTTGCTAATAATGGGCTAAACCCGTGAGTTGCAGCTGATGTAGTAACTTCAATACAACCAAGATCGTTATATTTCTTAAATGCCCCAATAAGATTCCTGTTATATCTGTTTATATAGTGGTCTTTAATTTTGGTATACCACTCATAATAAAACTTTGCAAGATATTCAAGGTGTTGTGAATGCGCTACATTGGGATCCGGATATCTTTCAATATCTTCACTAACTGCTTTGATTTTGGTTTCAAGATAATTTTCAAAACCTTTATTCAAATGCTCGTCGGCTAATTGTTCTGCTAATATTGGTGTAATACCTACTGTTAGCTTGGCTTTAATGCCTTCGTTATAAAGTTCTTCAATGACATCAAGCAGAGGAATATAGCTACCAGCCATACACTCATAGACGTTTTCTTCGCCGAAAGGCCACATCCCTGCTTTTCTATAATAAGGCAAGTGGCCGTGTAACATAAATACAAATGAGCCTATACTCATGATCTTCCTCCAAAATTCTTTTACTCTAAAATGAAATTACTACATTAGGGGTTTGTGTGGATTGCTTATCAGAAGCTGTAGTATTTTGCTCCTATTTTGACTCTTATCCTAACATAAACATTTAATAAATAAAGTTTTTATCTTTACTATTGAAAACAATTTGTAACGTTTATAAACATCCTAAACCCTCTGTGCTGGCTGAATTTTTCATTTGATAAATTATTTAACTGCCTGTAATAAATGTTAACGGTTTAACAAAACCTCTCTTTTTATTGTTATTATTATGTTTTAGCACATTAAAACAATGCATATGAGAGGATTTTATTCAATATACCTGAAATAGAATCTACATTCAATTGTGAGCTCTTGTTACAATCTAATGTAAATGTTTTTGCTAGTTATTGTATACAGATAAAAGAAAAAAACTCTCTCGATACGATACATTTCCGGAAAGGTAAACAGTTGTAAAAAGTTTTTTTAACCCTTAATATTATGCAATTTAAGGCAATAAAACTTTACGAAATTTATTTATTCAACAATTTAGAATACTATTAATTTGAATGACGCAACAAATATAAGATTACCCCTGATTGAATGTATCTAAATCTTTATAAATCATAGAGGATTCAAACAATGGAACTGGTAAAGTCTTTAATTCTAATACTTCTTGCAATCAGCATCGCCGTCGCAGGCCAGACCTGCCTAAAAACAGGCATGAATGAAGTCGGCAGAATAGAAGTAAATTTAAAGACAGACTATGTTGAAACAGCAAAAACCGTTGTAGTCAGGCCCATCATATGGGCAGGATTGTTTTTATATGGCTTTGGCGCTATAATATGGCTTGTAGTTTTATCAAGAGTTGATTTAAGTTTTGCTTATCCTATGCTTGCAACCAGTTATATATTGATAATGCTTATTTCAGTATTTAAATTTGGTGAAGTTCTCACATTACCTCGAATTATAGGGACTATTCTTATATGTCTGGGCGTCGTATTTATTTCCCGATCGTAAAAAAACTTGAAAATTCTATTATTGTATCTTCTCAGGCTTCTATTAATGAGCCTTTTTATCCTGATGAAGCAATGAAGGCCATGATACAATCTGTGATAAACGGTGGTGCCCAGGGATTACGACTTGCAGGCCCCTCTCACATACACCTTGCTAAAATGCTAACAGACCTGCCAGTTATAGGTATCACCAAGCCTGATATTATTCCTGAAAACTATAAAGAAATTGTCTATATTACACCAGCATTTCAGGATGCTGAAGCCATCTACAAAGCTGGTGCAGATATCATAGCCATAGATGCAACCAGCCGTAAGCGACCTGCCGAAAACCTTGAAGTGTTAATACAGCGTATTCATTCTGAACTAAACTGCCCGGTTATGGCAGATATCTCAACAATAGATGAAGGCCTTAATGCCTGTGAACTCGGGGCTGATATACTTTCTACTACACTGGCTGGTTACACTGCTTACTCAAAAGCCACTAACGGGCCTGACTTTGAATTGCTTGACAGGCTTATTAAATATACCGATAGACCTGTTATACTTGAAGGACGTATTGAAACGCCTGATCATGTTAAAATAGCCTTTGAAAAAGGAGCTTTTGCAGTTGTCATAGGGTCTGCTATTACACGTCCACAACTGATCACACATAAGTTTGTAAACATAATTAAGTAATGCCAGCAATGATAACAGACAATGAGATTACATACACCATAGGTATAGATATTGGAGGCACTAAAATTAGCAGCGCCCTGGTCTATCAAGGTAAAATTAAAGGTGAGATCCATAAAATAAAAACACCTCAGACATTAGAAGAAATAAAACAAGCCGTAATTCAGATGATATTAAACTTAAAAGATAACTATACTACCTCAAACATCGGTATTGCTACAGCAGGGGTCGTAGATGTTACTACAGGCCAGGTATTGAGTGCTACAGAAAATCTCCCGACTGGCTATAACAGCATAAACTTTAAAGATACAATAGAAACTACTTTTAATATTAATACATATATAGATAACGACGCCAACGCCGCCGCTATTGGAGAATACCTTTTTGGTGCTGCTAGAGGTACAAAAAATACAATTGTACTTACAATAGGAACAGGCATAGGCGCAGGCATAATCATCAACAATAAAATCTTCAGAGGAAGTCAATTTGCTGCCGGTGAATGCGGCCATATAATTATATCTCAGGATAAAGATAGACCCTGCACATGCGGCAAACATGGCTGCTGGGAAGCATACGCATCAGGGACAGGGCTGACAACAACAGCCAGAATAATAGCAAAAAAACTCAACAAGAATCCTGCTAATTATGACAGCTTCACAGTCATTGAAGGAATTAAAAACAATAACTCTACCTGTCTTAAAATATATAACATCTGGCTTGAACACCTTTCCAGCGGTCTTATAAGCCTAATGAATGTCTTTGACCCTGATTCCATTGTTCTGGGAGGATCTATGGCTGAACACATCGATTTTAAAGAACTTAACTCTCTGGTAAGCAACAAATCTCCTTCCAGAATTGAAATTAAAAAAGCAAAACTCGGCAACAATGCCGGTATTATAGGCATAGCATCTTTGCCATATATAGATCAAATTAAACAATAGTGTGTTTTGTGTATTTTATATAAATTATATTTTAATATGTTTATAGTTCGGTAACATATTTACTGCATTATTTCGCTCCAGGTGGCTTGCTAAAGATTAACCTTTTCTGTTTTCTTTAATACCATTTAATATATTTACTATTAATTGACTCTAAGAGACTGACAAATAATTAATTTTTCATTAACACCAGACAAGATAAGCATTTTCAATATTAAAATGAGATTTAATAAAATTTTTGTGTGATGATAAATTGGAGGGTAAAAAAACATGTCTACCACTTCTCAAAAAGTTAATTTAAAACCATTGGGTGATAGAGTCGTTATTAAAGTTATCGACGAAACAGAAAAAACATCCGGTGGTATCTACATTCCTGATTCAGCAAGAGAAAAGCCCCAGAAAGGCGAAGTCTTAGCTGTAGGCCCGGGCAAAATGCTTGACAGCGGAAAACGTGAACCGATGGAAGTCAAAACTGGCGACACTATTCTTTTCACCAAATACGGTGGAACAGACATCAAAATTGATGGCGAAGAATATAAAATACTCAGTGAAAGAGATATTTTAGGCGTAATTGAAAACTAGAGTAGTTTAAAGGAGTTTTAAAAAATGGCCAAAAAAATTGTATTCGATGAAACAGCAAGACGTTCACTTGAAAAAGGTATAAATGCTGTAGCCGACGCTGTTAAAGTAACACTCGGCCCAAAAGGAAGAAATGTTGTTCTGGAGAAAAAATTTGGTTCTCCGCAAATAGTAAACGATGGCGTTACCATCGCTAAAGAAATCGACCTTGAAGACAACATGGAAAACGCTGGCGCCCAGTTAATTAAAGAAGTTGCCAGCAAAACAAACGATGTAGCAGGTGATGGCACTACTACAGCTGCTGTATTAGCTCAGGCTATCGTTAAAGAAGGTCTGAAAAATGTTGCTGCTGGTGCCAACCCGATGGGCATTAAAAGAGGTATTGACAAATCAGTAGGCAAGGTTGTTGAAGAAATTCATAAACGTGCTAAAAAAGTTGAAAGCAAAGACTCTATTGCCTCTGTTGCAACAATTTCTGCTGGTAATGATAATGAAATCGGCAAATTAATCTCTGATGCTATGGATAAAGTCGGTAATGACGGTGTTATTACCGTTGAAGAGTCAAAAACCACCGGCACAGAATTGAAAATCGTTGAAGGTATGCAGTTCGACAAAGGTTATATTTCACCTTATTTCGTTACTGATACTGAAAGAATGGATGCAGTTCTTGATGATCCAATGGTTCTCTGTGTTAATAAGAAGATTAACCTGGTCAGTGACCTAGTACCTATTCTTGAGCAAGTTGCAAGAGAAGGCAGGTCATTGCTTATAATTGCAGAAGACATTGAAGGTGAAGCTCTTGCAACACTCGTTGTTAACTCTTTACGTAAAGTATTAAAGTGCGTTGCTGTTAAAGCTCCGGGGTTTGGAGACAGAAGAAAAGCTATGTTAGAAGATATCGCTATATTAACTGGCGGACAACTCTTCACTGAAGACCTCGGCCTTAAATTAGAAAACATTACCATACAGCAAATGGGTAAAGCACGCCGTGTAACAGTCACAAAAGAGAATACCACTATTGTTGTCGGCGATGAAACCAAAGATGCTGTTGCAAAACGTGTAAATCAAATCAAACGTCAGATAGAAGACTCTGACAGTGAGTATGATAGAGAAAAATTACAGGAAAGACTCGCCAAGCTTTCTGGCGGTGTTGCAGTAATTGAAGTTGGTGCAGCCACTGAAACAGAACTTAAAGAGAAAAAATTAAGACTGGAAGATGCCCTGAATGCTACTCGTGCAGCTATTGAAGAAGGTATTGTTGCAGGCGGCGGCGTCACATTACTTAAAACTATTCCGGCTTTAGAGCAGTATAAAAATGAACTCTCTGGCGATGAAAGAACCGGTTGCGAGATTCTCATCAGGGCTCTTGAAGCTCCGCTGAAAATGATTGCCAATAATGCCGGTGAACGTGGCGAAGTCATTGCAGAGAAAGTTAAATCTCAAAACGGTAACTACGGTTTCGATGCTATGAATAATCAATTTGTTGATCTAGTTGAAGCAGGTATTGTTGACCCTGCCAAAGTAACCAGATCAGCTCTTGAAAATGCCGGGTCAATTGCCGGTATGATTCTGACCACTGAAGCTTTAGTTGTAGATATTCCAGAAGAAAAAGGCGCAGGCGGTGGCGGAATGCCTCCAATGCCTCCAATGGATTATTAATTAATATTAACTTTTAGATTGAGCCGGGCCAAAATAGACCCGGCTCAACTGTTTCTGGTAGCAAACACCTGTTTCTTTCAAACAATAAATTTTCAGTATAGGAACCTCTGATTAATTAAGAAATTGCTGATTCCAGCAAAAACAGGGAGGGGGTTAAAAAAACCGCTGTGCGGTTTTTTTAAACCCCCCGACACTAATTTCTTGAATCTGTGAACTTTTAAATTATTCAGAGATCTCTATACTAACTTAAGGGCATAAAAAATCAGTGCAAAACTTAACAATCTTAGCAGGTGTTTTTTATGAGAGAGAAAAAGATTCAGGTACTATTTGAAATCCTTTTTCAGCAGGCATTAGAGACTATAACAAATCTTCAATACTTGCTACATGGTCATTTCAGGCGTTACGAAATTTGTATTTCTTTTACATACTAGACGCCCTTAACTTAACTATATAAAATAGGGGCAGGTCACAGTATAAATGGTCAAAGATGAAATTTACAAAGTGGTGGGTACCTTATTTATTTATATTGCCAGCAGGATTGATGCTCTTTGTGTTCTTCTTTCTGCCGTTCTTACAGGCTTTTTATCTGACCTTTTATTCTTTTAGATCTGATATTTACAACCCTGAATTTACTGGGTTTTTAAATTATATCAAACTTTTTCAGGATCCTGAGTTTTATCATGCTCTGTTAAACACAATTATATACCTTGTTTTTGCTGTTCCGCCTGTTGTTTTGATATCTCTGGTTATTGCTATTTTTGTAAATCACCAGATAAGAGGTATTACACTCTTCAGGGCTTTGATATACATACCTGTAGTGATCTCTCTGGTTGAAGCCGGCATTGCCTGGAAGTGGTTTTATTCAACAAACGGACCATTAAATTATCTGATAACTCTTGCTGGAGCTGATCCGGTTGGTTTTTTGACCAACCCCAATATTGCTCTTTTTGCTGTTATCGTGGTTACCATCTGGAAAGGGCTAGGGTATTATATGGTAATTTATCTGGCTGCATTGAATACAGTACCAAAAGATCTCTATGATGCAGCTTTAACCGATGGTGCAAACAATTTTACTAAGCATCTACACGTAACAATACCTCATTTAGCACCTGTAATGGTGCTTATTGCTACTATCAGCTCTATTTCAGCTATGAAAGTATTTGTTGAAATCTATGTTATGACCCAGGGAGGACCCATCAACTCTACTAAAACAATGGTATATTATATCTACCAAAAAGCTTTCGAGAATCTTGATCTGGGTTATGCTTCTACAGCAGGATTTGTATTACTGGCTATTACGCTTATCTTTTCAATAATTAACGTAAAGGTACTTGAAAAACGATATATAGGCAATTTACCGTAATGAACAATCTAAATAGAACCTTAAAATTAGCTGGCATTTATCTTTTTCTTATTGTATTGTCTCTTATTTCAATAGGGCCTTTCCTCTGGATTATTTCAACAGCCTTTAAGGGGCCTGATGAGAATATTTTTTCTTATCCTCCGCAATTTATACCAGAGCATTTTACATTCCAGAACATTGTTTTTGTTTGGAATAGCGTACCTTTTGTCAGGTATTTTATAAACAGTATAATTGTTTCAAGTGCTACAGTCTTTCTTAACCTCCTTCTTTCATCGCTTGCAGGTTATGCTCTGGCAAGAATTAGCTTTAAGGGAAGAGATATTATATTTTATGCAATCCTTGCTACTATTATGATACCTTTTCAGGTTATTATGATACCGGTTTATCTTATTATACTTAAACTTCAACTTGTTGATACTATTTCACCTGTTGCAGGATATCTGGGACTTATTTTGCCTTTTGCTGTCAACGCTTTCGGCATTTTTCTTATGCGACAGGCTTTCCTTTCTATACCTAAAGAGCTAGAAGAAGCTGCTATAATTGATGGATGTTCTCATTTTGACATATGGTTCAGGGTTATGTTACCTCTTACTATACCTTCACTTGCAACACTGGCTATATTTACTTTCGTTGGCAGTTGGGGAGAATTTTTGTGGCCCAGTATCGTACTTACAAACCCTCAAATGTATACACTGCCTGTTGGACTTAACGACCTCCAAGGGTCTTTCAGCACTAACTGGCGATACATTGCAGCAGGAACCATTATTGCTATGACACCTATTGTTATTTTCTTTCTTATAATGCAAAAGCAATTTCTTAAAGGGTCAACAGAAGGGGCCATCAAAGGGTAGCTAAAACCTTAATGCTATGGGCGGGTGGGCGGGGTACTGTTTACTGACTAAAATCAACTATTATTAATTATAATCATAATTATAGCTTCTGCTGCATTCACTCTTGCTCTTACAGAATCACTTTTAAGTTTTTGCTCTAAAAAAGGCAGTGCCTTTACTGAACCCAGATTACCAATAAGCTTTAAAGCAATAGCTCTCACTTTAAGGTCATCATAATCGGCCAGCTCTTTCAATGTTTCAAGACATTTTTCATTTTTATCTCTTACAAGAAAAACACTGCTATTAAGTTTTACCCAGAGTGAATTATCTTTTAAGAATTCAAGCAGAGTTTCTTCAGAAGGTGAAATATCTTTTGGCAGGCTAGCAGGACGTTGTCTTGCGAGCATTTCTTTCATTGTCGGAATAACAGTCTTATCATCTAATTTTTCCAGAATAATTGCTACATCAAGCCTCTTCCAGGATGGTAATTTTTGATTATTAAGAGCATTCTTTAAGAAATCTACTGAACTTTTATGATTGTTATACCCTAAAAATATTGCTGAACTTAAGGCAAGATCATAGTTATCAGAATCAAGAGCTTCTTCAAGGGTTTTTACCCCGCTATGATCACCCATAGAGTATAATATCTTAGCTGCTGAACATCTAATATTTTCATACTTATCATTAAGAGCTTCTTTTAAAACAGGTATAGCACCATTGTCTTTCATCTGACTTAAAATAGCAAGAGCATAAGTCTTTTTAATCTTGCTATCAGAGTTTATGCATTTTCTCATAATGTTAATTGCTTCAGGAGAAACATTTTTGTCGAGAGCAATTAATGCTCGAGGCAGCAAAGATTCGTCATCAAGGTAATTTTCAACGATAAATGGCACCTCTTGAGACTTAACACCTGATAAAATTTCAAGTGCATAGGCTTTTATGGCTTCATTATCAGACTTTAAGGCAATTTTTAATACCGGTATTACTTCTGGCGCAGTAGTATTTGACATTGCTATTAATGTTTTCTGCTGTGTAAGTAAGACAGGGCTTCTGGCTCCTTCTTCAAGCAATTCGAGCGCTTCTTCATCACCATCAGCGGCAAGAATTCCTGCGCTTAACAAGGCCAGCTCCAGTGAATCATTGCTTAAATATGCTTTTAATATTTCATTTGAGCGATCACATTTGATTTCTGCTAGTGCCTGAAGAGCATTTAACTTTACTTTTAAATCTTCTGACCCCAGATATTTATGAATAATATTTATTGTCTTTTCATCGCCTATATCACCTAAAGTAGTGAGCATTGATGATATTAGATCTGAATTCTCCTGATTTATTTCATTTAGTCTTTTTATAATGGGCTCTTTTAGCTCAACAATTTTTGCTTTAGAAATAATATCAAGTGCATAGAGAACCATATTTTCATTATCATCATTTAAAACCTTCTCCAGCAGTCCAATAAGATATTTATTGTGCCTTAATTTCTCATAATAATCTGGCTCAATATCCTTTTTGTCTTTCTTATTTCTTTCGTGCATAATATCTATCGTATATGAATTATCATAAGGATTGCTTATAAGCTCATTATAAAAATCATTAACAGCATTATTGCCTTCACTATATTTCTTTTCAGAAACAGTCATCTTTGAAAGCATTTCAAAAATATCGACTTTCATATTTACGTGTATCTTTTCATTGAATAATGCCTGACTTATTGTATCAAAAGAGGCTCTTATCGCTTTTTGGTTTTCCTCTGTTGCTGACATAACCTTTGAAGGTACAGCAGTTAAAACGCATATTAAAATAATCAATCTTAAAAGTGACTTTATCATAGACTTAGCTCCTGGTTTTCATTTCATCTCTGTTGATAATTCTGAGTATTGCTTCAGCAGCATTAACTCTTACCCTTACATAATCATCATCAAGCAACTTTTTAATCTCCTTGAGGTCTTTTGGCCTGCCATATTCACCCATAACTTTTAGTGCTTTTGCCCTGACCATGAATTCTTGACTATTGACAAGTGTATTAATTTCTTTTATATACTCTTGATTGCCATTTTCAATTAGTATTTTTGCCGCATTCAATCGAACCATAGCGTTCTGATTATCAAGTAATTTTTTGAAAAATTCTTTATCTACAAACTCTTTATTAATAGAAGAAATTTCATTTTGAGAGAGGTATTTTATTAAAACATCTTCATATTCTACTTTTCCAAGCTTATACAGCAACAAAGCTGCCCCATAAGATTTTTTATAGTCACCTGTTTCTTTTATAGATTTTTCTAGCATTGGTATCACTTCTTTGTGTCCATTTTTAGCCAGTGATACAATAGCTTTTGCTTTAAACGAAGGATCATTTGACTGCATTAATTCCTTTAATACTTCAACTCCTTCTTCATTTCCGCTATTAACAAGAAGAATAGCAGATTTGAATTTTAGCTCATTGTTTTTGTTATGCAATAAATCAATTAATAATTCCTTTGCATAGTCAGTATACCTGTTATTATTCAAAAGATACTGGCCAATAATCATACGTGTAGTGTCATCTGACCTTTTAACACATTCTTTAAGCAAATCTTCATAAGCCGGGTTTTTAGATTGTACAAGTATTTGCGCTGCTTTATTATAATATTCAGGCTGATCAAAAGTAATTGAGGTTACTATTTTTTCTGCTTCTTTAGAATCCATTTTGGATAAAATGCTTAAAGCTTCATATTTTTTACTGACTTCATCACCTTTCAATGCATCTTCAAGAATGTATAACACTGGTATCTGATCATTAAGCTTTTCAATAGACTGCAATGCTTTAAATGATGTTAATGCATCCTCGTTATAATAAAGAATATCAATCAGGTCATGACTTTTTTCCTGTTGTTTTTCAACTATTCTTGCCAGATAATTTAAAGTAGCCTTTCTTGTATCAGGGTTTTTAACCAGTTCAAAAAACTTCTCTTGCCCTTCAGGTGACTCTTCAGAGACTAAAAATGCTGCTGCATCCATAATAATAGTTACATCAGGATCATTTAATAGCTCAAAACAAATTTCTTTTGTTTTTTCAGGATCAATTTTTTCTAGGGCATTAATAGCATTAGCACGAACTTTTGGGTTATTTTTAGTTTCTTTTATAAGATTTATAATAGCAGGCACTGCTTCTTTCTCTTTTAAATTACCCAGCACTATAAGAGCGACGATTTTTTCCTGATCTTTATCACTCTCAAGAAGTTTAATAAAAACAGGGGCGGCTGTTTTATCTGTAACTTTAAGTATTGAAGAAGCAGCATAGAGCTGAACAGAATAATCAGGATCATCAAGAGCATCCTGCAACATATATGCCAGGGCAGCATCACCCTTTTCAATGACTTCTTCAACTTTTTCTTCATAGCTAACAGCATTATCTGCTAAAACATTCTCTCTTTTTTTATTTAGACTCTCGGTTACAGCTGATAGCATTGTCCTTACTGTTTGAAAGACAGGTGAATTTTCATAACTTTCAGAGGTATAACTCTTATCTGATTTGTCAGCAAGCTTTCCCATAATATCGATAATATTCATTCTGAATTTGTTATAAGTTTTATCACTATAAAAAGCTTCTGCCAGTGTTTTATATGACTGTTGTTTTAGCTCTTTAGTGCTTACTGTTTTAGCTATAGAAGAACTTTGAAACCCTGAAAACAGATAAAAACAAAAAATTAAAGTTAATAGATTTTTATATTTTAGCTGAAACATCACAAAACTCCTTTATCTGGACTTTATATTTAATAATGCCACTGAAGCATTCAGGGCTACTTGAGGATCACTATCGTTAATCGCCTTTTTTAAAGACTTTATAGACTTCTTGCTGCCAAGAAGCCCCAGTGTATAAGCGGCTTTTGCCCTCACTTCTGAATCTGAATCGTTAAGAGCTTCTTCAACATTTATAAGTATTGTATCATCTCCAATGAATGCAAAAGCTTCTAAAACAGCAGCCCTAATTTTGCTTTTTTTGCTTTTAGTATAATTGATAATTAATTTAAGGGCATCAGTCCCTGCTATTTTAGCTATCAGACGTATATAAGCTCCTGCCACCTCAGGGTTTTCGTCTTCTAGCATTATTTTTAATGCAGGCGCTATTGACCCATCACCAACTTTTGCAAGAGCTCTGGCTATTTCAATTTTGACAAGACTATCAGGATCATCAAGAGCATCAATTAATACCGGAACAGCCAGACTATTACCATGGTTACCCAGTGCCCAGGCAGCCATAATACGTACCTGCACATGATTATCATTTATTAAATCTTTAAACACATCTATAACTGAGTTTTCATCAGAAAAGCTTAAAGCCCACAAACAAGCCATTTTTACACGAGGATCACTATCATAAACAGCAGCCTTTAAAACCGGTATACTTTTGTTTCCGTCAATGTTAAAGATATTAATTACCGATGCTACTCTTACCCAGACATCTTCATCAGCAAGAGTTTGCTGTAAAAGCGGCACAGCAAGATTTGATGGCAAATTTGAAATCACAAATACTGAATTCAGGCGCACCTGGTTTTCAGGATGTTTTATAAACCCCTGAATAGTTTTAAAAGCCAGACTTTCCTCAACTTCCTGTGCTGATAGTGGGTGAACATTTAGAACTATCATCAACACCAGAATAATATAAACAGAAATTCTTTTAATCATAAACCGGTTTAATGCCTTTATACCCTGGTTTTTATTTTGTTTAATACTGTCTTGCATAAGTCAGTTGCCTGTTTTTCTAGCATAGTTAAATCTTCATTGTTATGTATAATAAAATCCCAGTCACTTATATGGTCTAAGCCACATTCTGTAGGATCATCTTCTTTGACAAGCTGCCCCCGGGATTCACGTATATCTCTTCTGGCATCAACTCTAACCATAATAGCACCTTTGTTTTTAAATGCATTAAACTCTTTTTCTACTCGCATATCAGGCACTACAAGGTTTCCCGGAGTAGCCAGTACTTTATTTACCCAATAAAGGCCTTTTTCAAGCCTGCGGCCTTTGTTGCCAAGTTCTATCAGTTCAGGACGATAAAGATGCTTATTTTGTTCTAATTCTTCATAAGAAATTTTTTTACGTTTAGCAAGTTCCATTTTAATAGCATCTCCAAGACCTACTCTAGTAAAGCCGGAGAGCTTTTCAAGAAGCAGTGTTGCAAGCCGGTCTTTTCCTGATAGCTGTTTTCCTGAAATAGCGATAATAATTCTATTCCCATCTTCTGCACAGTTCATTTGGAACCTCAAACACATCAAGTATCTTACTCACAACACTGTTAATCATATCATCAATTGTATGTGGATTGTGATAAAAAGACGGTGCCGCTACAACAATTTTTACACCCATTGCAGATAATTCATGCATATTTCTGAGGTGAATTGTGCTGAAAGGCATCTCTCTAGGGGATAATATCAAGGGTCTATTTTGCTTGATACAAACATCTGCTGCTCTCGTAATAAGAGTATTAGCAATACCAGAGTGAATAGCCCCCAGAGTATTCATTGAACAGGGTGCTATTATCATACCCCTAGAAAGGTATGACCCACTAGATATACATGCTGCAAGATCTTGATTATCAAGAAGTGTTAGTTTTTCTTTATTTTCAACTATCTTAAAATATTTATATAAATTATCTCTTGTTTCAGCGAGATTTTTCGGTAAATTTAACCCCGTTTCTGCTTTTATTACCTGCTTTGAATTTTCTGAAATAACTAAAATTACTCTGTAATTATGACTTAAGAGAAAACCAGCAAGCCTGAGACCATAAATACTGCCTGACGCCCCTGTAATAGCTATTATAACCGGATATTCTTTACACATTAATACCTCATTAATTACATACTCTATAAGACAACAAGAGGGTCAATTAAACCCTCTTTGTCTTATAAAGCCTTAAGCTATTTACAGATACTTATCAATAGCTCCTGATAAAGTAGATTTAGGCAGCAGCCCAACAAGTTTTTCAACGGCTTCACCGTTTTTAAAAATCAACAAACTCGGTATACCACTAATGCTATATTCCTGGGCTGTGCGGATATTTTCATCTGTATTTAACTTGCATACTTTTATTTTGCCTTCATAATCTTTTGAAATCTCATCTATGATAGGAGCTATTTGTCTGCAAGGCCCGCACCATGGAGCCCAAAAATCCACCAGCACCGGTATAGAAGATTGTTTTACTTCTTGATCGAATGTTGCATCAGTTACTTCTAAAGCTTTTGACATAAAGTAAGTCTCCTACTTAAAAATTGCTTTTTTTGATTTTAACACAAAAAAAATTTATTCCTAATTTTGGGGTAAACACTGTAACGATATAAGCTCTGTCATATTAGATTGTCCTGAATTTGTAACACTTTTTAAAAAGCACTAAATCTAACTGTAACCATAAACGTAATGATATTATTGTAATTTAGCAGATAATCTGATTATAAGTTAATAAATAATCTCTTCTTTAGAAATAAATATTATTTTAACAATTTACTTTTAAGTATGTTTGCGCTAGAATGCACAAATGATGCTGGTTTTACGTTAAAGACTGTATCTTTAAAAAAATAATTTATGAAGTCTTGTAAATATTTTAACGGGCCATTATCAATTTTTATGGTTGAGGAGTTTTATAAGAATACCTGACTTTAATAATAATCATTGGGGGAAATAATTTTGGTAAGCCCAACTTCTCAGATAAGACCTACAATATACACAGGCAACCCGACTGCAATGAACGGATTGAATACTCAATCTTTAGAAAGCATACCGGTTGCAAGCAAGTTTAAAGATGATACCCAAAAGACCAAAACCTCTTTGATGGTTTTAGGTGGTGGGGCTGCAATGGGACCAGTTATTGGCAGTCTTATTGATAAAGCTAGCGGCGCCGATGGCCCATTAATAAAAATTGCTGAAAAAATCAGTGCTAAAACACCTGGCCTTGCCGCTAAAGTTAATGGCTGGAACCTCTCAACAAAATTTGCCAATCTCACAAAACCCATCAAAAATTTGTTCAAACCAAACAACCTGAAAGTATATAAAGAAGGCTTCAGTGCAAATAGTGGCATCAGAAAAGCAGCAGAAGCAACTATTAAAACTGCCAACCAGACCGCAGCAAAAGCAGGTCTTGATTCTGCTATGGCACAATTACTTCAAACGGCCAAAGGACAGGGTAAAGATGTCCTTGCACGTACCTATGAAGCCCTTGCTACAACACAAAAAATGACTCTTGGAGAGTCTATGAAAGTAGCCAGACAGGTTGCTAAAGATCTCGGCCAGCAAGATGTATTTAAACAGACATTAAAAGAAGGCGTTAAACAGGCCAAACAGGGCGGCTTAAAAGCTAAAATCTTTGGTAAGCTGGGCCTATTTAAATCTCCCGGGCAGCAAATTGAAACAGCAAAAAGAACACTTGATACATTAAAGAAATCACAGGCGCTTGAAAGCGCAGGTAAAATGAATATGTTCGGTAAAGCCTTTACCAAAACTGGCCTTTTCTTTAAGAAAAACCTCACCGGGCTGACAGGCATGATCAACGGTCTCTTTGCCGCTATGACAATTAACAGTGTTATTCAGGCTAAAAAAGGTGAAAAAGTCAGCACCTTTATGGAAGATGTTCTCGGCACCTGGGTTGGTTCATTATATGGCTTCCAGTTAACCCAGAAGGTGCTTAATGGGCTTTCAAAAGTCTATAATAATCCTAATGCCTCAAAAGGCATTCTTTCTACAGTTGCTAAAGTAGTCAATAAGGTTCCTGGCAAAGGGTTTGTTGTACCTCTTGCTGGCGCTATGCTCCTTTCAACAGTATTACAGAAAGTGTCTCACAAAATTTTCGGTAAACCGACCAAAGAAGAGCCCAAAACCATTGAATCTGTTGAAGATTTTAATAGCTGGATGAAAAATATGGGCTGGTCTGCTGCTGAAATCAAGCAGATTCAAAAACAACAGGCTTTAAACGCAGCTAATAACCCTCAGGTAACAGTTAATAATACTCCTGCTGCTGGCCTGAATCAAGATAATAATGGTGGATACCAGGGTTATATGCCTTCTTCTGAAGTTGCTCCGGCTATTTTAGAAGCTGACCAGATCCACTTTGCATCAGTTAATAACAAGGTCGATAAGGATTTACAAAGTATTCAGGATACATTAAAACTTGTCGACGTAAAAATATAAAGATATAAGTCAGGTAGGCGTATAATTATACGCCAGAATTTAGCCGGAGGATAACACCTCCGGTTTTTTTGCCTGTGTATAACTTTGATAAAAGACTCTCACCGAAGTGGACTTAAAGGATATGTATATGAGAGATTTTCTAGCTTCGCCCTCTGAATGACAATAGTTTATCGAATGCCTGAATTAGCCCGAAATAAAACTCTCTCAGGAGTGCACTAAGTGCACTCCTGTAGTTATTAGTCTCTTTAGAACTCTTGAGTCATTCTTAGCGCAGCGAAGGATCTATTTGTAGAGTGTATAATTACTGAAAACAGACCCCTGGGGTGGGTGGGTGGGCGGGCCCTGAGGGGGCGCAGCCCCCCCTTTTTTTATGTAGTCATGTGCCAGTTATGAAAGGGGGTTTGAAAATCGAAAAATTTTTAAGTTATAGAAGGATTTTACCTATATCTTCTGATTGTTTACTGACGTTGATTATAGAAAGAAACATACTGATCAGAGATGTTTTTTCTAATCAGCTGATCAAGTTCTTTGAGAGGTCGCTCAGCTACCATAGATTTAAATATACACCTCCAGGGAGATATAACTTCCAGATGATCAAGCCAGCCTGCTTCACCTTTGCCAGACTGATCAGCCAGATAGACCATAGCAAGTTCATGCAGAGGCACAGGGGTATTTTGTTTCATCTCATCAAAGAGTTTTGAGGGGTTTTTCCTACCTTTTTCTATTTGCCAGGAAATATAGCGAAGCGGGTTGTCGTGATGCTTCATAATATTATTGATATAATCTCTGGCTTCACCAGTTATATTAAGACTTTTGCTAATATCATCAAATAATTTTATTGCCAAAACAGGGTCAGGCTCAGATTTCCAGTAAGATTGCTCCTTTTTGATTTGCTTACCAGGTTCAAATGTAGAATGTTTTGCAGGTTCAATATATATAATTTTGCCGTCTTTATTCTTTTTAGGCTTTAAATTGAAAACTTTATCCAGGTCGTGAAAAGCCATACCGAGAACAAAAAGAGTTCCTTTGCTTATACCGTCAATTTTTTCATTAAACATAGCATCAAATTTTACCCTTTCAACAGGTGTTAGAATTTTATTTAGTTCTGAGTGACTACCTTTTACAATTAATGCTGCCTGTTCCATTGTTTTTAACATATGATCAGAAATTGTATACTGGTGATAAAGAGGATTTTGCCACTTATCTTCACCCATATCATAAGCAAAAGTGAAGTTTTTCTTAAATTGAAGAATAGCTTTCGTTCTAGCAGAATCATTTGCAGCATTAATAATATCATTTTGTATTAATTCTAGAAGAGGATGACTGTTGCTTAAATATTTAAGCCTATCCCCTCTAAACAATAAAGGATCAACTTTTTTAATATAGCTTATATTATCAATTGAAATGCTCATTTTAAACTTTAAGATCCTTGCATTCTCTCTTAATAAGACTAATGCATAACTATAACAATAGATTTTTTGTTTTCAAGTTATGCACTGATCTTTCTTATTTATTAAATTCAAATATATTTAATATTGCTATATTAAACTAAAAACCTTTATAAAGAGTTACAGAAAAATCTAAAATAGCTATTATTAGCTTTAAAGAAAAAAAAGTTTCTTCAAAAAGCTTGAAGAAACAAATGATTTGAGTGACACGTAAATTGAATTAGTAGTTATTTAAATATATTTCAGCTTCAGCGTCTTTTCCAAGCTGCAAAAGAACTTCGCCCTTCTTCTTCAGTGAAAGCTGGTGTGTAGCATTAATAGTTAATGCCTGATTAAAACATTTCAATGCCAATTCAGGCCTATTAAGGTTCATAAAAATAATACCTTTGTTATACCACCCATGAAGATATTGAGGATTCAGTGTTAAGAGCTTATCCACTGCGTCTAAAGCATCAGCATTTTTGTTTAAGCTAATTAAAAGTGCTGTTTTATTGTTAAGTGCTACAAAATTTTCAGGATCACTATTTAACACCTTGTTATAGCACTCTAAAGCTTCATTATATTTAGATAATCTCGATAGTGAAGCACATTTTCTAAAAATAACATCAGTATTGGCAGGATCTGCTAAAAGAACCTTATCGTAATATTCAAGAGCTTTTGAATTGTTACCAACATAAGAATATGCCTGCCCTGTATTAAATAACAAGTCTTTATCATAGGGATCAATATCAGCAGCAGCCTTATAATAATTTAAAGCTCCTGAATAATCACCCTGCCTGAGAAGAATGCTTCCCATATTGTTTAGGGCTTCTACATTTGAAGGATCACTGGCCAGAATATTTTCATAAACCCTTGATGCTGCTTTTAAATTTCCCTGAGTTTCAAGTGATTCAGCATATGAAACAGTATTTTGAGGCGTAGATCTAACTTCCTGATAACCATAAGAACCGCTGGAAGCAGAACTTTTATAAGCCTGTTTTGGAGCAGGTTCAGGTGTGGGTTCTTCAACCGGAGTTGCAACTGGTTCTTCAGTTGTTGAGGGCAAAGCCGGTGGAAGCTGATTCGTTGACGGCTGAGCCGGTTGTGGCACTGGTTGTGCCGGTTGTTCTTCTTTTTTGCCAAAACAACCTGTATTAAAGATTAAAAGAGCTAATATACTAAATAATACAAACTTTCTCATGGCTAAAATTTTCTCCCCGTCTTATTTTTATATGTTAAAAACGTGTAACCTTTGTCCTGGCTATAAATATGGCTGTTGAAAAAATACAGATATGATATCTTTTTTGCCATGAAAACATTATATAATTGAAATTATTGAAGGGCAATGGTATTAACGGTTTAGAAGGTTTTTAAATACTAATGTATCTGTTTATCAACATATACATATTGCAATTATCCCTAAAAAGTATGGATTTAAGAGCATAACAAACCTGAAAAAGCTTAATTATTTTCGTTTTCTGCTATATCATCAAACAAGTTAATAAAGCTATTAGTGTTTTTATCAAATTCATAATATTCTGCTTCTTCTAGATCATAGCATTTAACCATTTCAATAGTGGCAATAACTTCAATATCAACTTCTTCGCTTAATTCATTGGTTGAAAGAATTGTAATTGCAGGGTCAAAATTGTCTATTTGACGATAAAGATTATAACGGATCTTGGGGCTAACAAGCATTACTGTATCAGGATCATCAACTTCAGAATACCCTTCAAATATCATCTGACAAAGCATTTCAAGATGATAACAATTCTTTTTGCTAAATGCTTCAAGCAGTTCTTCTTCAAGATCACTTGAAAGCAGAACAACTTTAAGAGATTTATCATTTACTAAAAATTCATTTAGAAGGCTATAACTGAGTGATTCTCTAATTTTTTCTGTAAGGTATTCTACAGACGGCTCAACAAACTTTGTTTCCAATATTTTCTGGAATATCAAACGAATATCTTTAATAGAAACACGTTCTTTAATCAAATTTACAAAGGTCTGCCGTAATATTGTTATACTTACTCCACGTTCCATTAGCTCTTTAGAAAGAGTGATATCTGTTTCTTCAATAATACGAACAAAATTCCATATCATTTCCCGGCTGATGATTTTATCAGCCTGATTAAAAAGAAGCTCTTCAACCTTATCAACAATAATCCTTTCTGGATCAGGAAATGTTTTTTCGATAATTCCTTTATATACTAGCTCATTACGGATAAAAATCATAATTTCATCCGGCTCAAGGCTTTCTATAAGGTTAATCTCAAAAGGTGGAATAATGTACCCCTTTGTTTCAAGAAGCCTGGAACGCAAATCAGCAAGCAAAGAAGGGAAAAAGGTATCATTATCATTCATAAGCAACTGATAGAGCTGGCTATCAAGGCAAATATTTAATGGTGAAATAATAAGCTTTTGATAAAAAAGTCTGCTAAAAGCTACATTTGACTGCTCGTTTTGCCTGTTATGAAGCTCTTTACACAACACCTGAAGATCTGACAGCTGTTGTGAAATATTATCTTCAAAGTCCTGAAGTTTTTTCAGAAAATCTCTCTCATCCATAGTAATAATTATGGAGTATTTATTTTTGTATTTCAAGCAGAAAATCAGTACTAAATAACAAAACTACTATACAAATAAAACACTCAATTTTTACGATAAGTAACAAATTTGTATAGCAAATATTATGCATGTCGTTGTTGACTAATCGCTTATCATTACTGGAAAAGCACTTATACAAAGAAAATTTAAGCACATAAGTTTACAATATTAAGCTTGTCGCATCAAAAGAACTCATGTTAAAAATAAAAGACTGATAAGAGAACTAATATAAACGTAGTAAAATTAAAATTGGGGAAACCGTAAAGAAGTGTTAAGGGGGTATTACTCAACTATAATCTGAATACAACAAATACGTGATTAATGTAGTAGGAAAAAGTAGTTGCCAAATCCATTATGAGTGTGAATAATAGAATAACAAACGTTGGATGTCAACCAGAGTCAAGTAGAGAGGGGTTAGTTATTGGGGAAACCAGAACACTGTTTGTTTAGTCATACTAGGTCTTTAAATAATTCTTTTAAGTCAAGCCGTTTACAGACTGTTAGTATCTTAAATAAGGATCTGTCACTTGACCCGGGTAGCGCATCTTCTGTGAATATAATTCAACTGTTTTGTTTACCATCTGAAAAATTGTCTAAAAAGGGGAATTCATATGAAGTTTTACGATCCATAAATGGTTTAATAATATAAATAATTGAATCTTCATAATTGGTAGTATATATTATTCTTCCTCATCCAACAAAATGATAACTACCTTTAGTCTCCCGGAAAAGCCCCCCCTATAGTAGGCTTAAGGGAGTTTTTTTATTGGGCTGTTATTTAAAGGTTTTGAGTATAGTATAATCTGTTAATCTTTGTGCTGGAAGTCTTTTTGTAGCTTTAATTGCTGTAATGATTTTATCAAGCGATGATTGAATTTTTAAACCTGTACTTGAAAGGACATTTTCTTCCATCATTGTACCACCAAAATCATTAGCACCAGAAAATAAAGCTGCCTGTGCTACGTTAATACCCTGTGTTGGCCAGGATGCCTGAATATTATCAATATTATCAAGAATAATTCTTGATATAGCAACTAATTTAAGATAATCATAAGCTGTAAATATTTTAGATGACTTAATAACCGTATTGTTACTATAAAAACTCCATGGTATAAAAGCCTTAAAACCATTTGTTTTATCTTGAAGATCTCTAATCTTAATAAGATGAGAAATAATATGCTCTTTAGCTTCAATACTACCGGCCATCATAGTTGCTGTTGATGGTATATTTAAATTATGAGCTATTTTCATTATCTGAAGCCATCTTTCAGCACTAATTTTAGAAGGGCTTAGCTTTGATCTAATGTCATCACAAAGTATTTCAGCACCACCGCCGGGTATCGATGAAAGCCCAGCCAGCTTAAACTTTACAAGAAGCTCCCCGGCAGAAATCCTGTTTTGTGCTGCAATAAATGAAATCTCTGGCGGGCTAAAAGCATGTATCGTTAAAGCCGGAAACTCTTTCCGGAGACTTGATAACAGGTTAATATAATATTCCATTGATATATCAGGGTTAAGCCCCCCCTGAAGTAAAAGTTGTGTTCCACCAGCAAGCATTAGCTCTTTTACTTTACTGTAAATCTCATTATATGAAAGAACATAAGCATCATGATCGTCTGAATTTCTATGAAAAGCACAAAACTTACATTTACAAACACATATATTTGTATAATTTACATTTCGATCAACAACAAAAGTAACCGGATCACTGTCAGGATGCCTCTTTTTACGAAATTCATTGGCCAGAAAAGCCAGATCAAAAAATTCAGCTCTATCATAAATATCAATATACTCTGAAAGGTCAAGCCTTTTGCCTGCCAGGCAATTGTTAAGCATTATTTTCAGCTCTTTTTCTGTTGTTTGCACTTTATATCCTGCAAATAAATGAGTAATTTCTTATCTTTTTTTGAAATAATTTTTCAAAATCAATGTTTAAGTATACACTTAATTATATGAAAACAGAAGTTAAAGAACTATTTACATATGACGTACCGGCAAAAGGGGTTGATGCTCTGGATATATATTGCTGTTTTCCATCAACCTATTATGTTGGAATGTCTTCACTGGGCTTCTTAAATATCTTTTATAATCTAGATAAACTTGATTTTGTCAGACCTCATAGAATATTTACTGATTCAAACCCTTTTAAACCTGATCCTCAAGCTTTAATGTGCTTTTCTTTTACCTTTGAACTGGACTTCTTACAAATTTTTAAATTGCTTGATAAACTTAAAATACCTCTAAAAAGAGAAGACCGGGATGAAGAATATCCTCTTATATTTGCAGGAGGGCCTGTTGCAACAGCTAACCCTGAGCCTTACGCTGATTTCTTTGACTTTTTTATCATCGGAGATGGTGATGAGCTTGCTGAAAAAGTTGCAAAGAGATTCCATGAGACTAAAAACCTCTCAAGAGAACTAAAACTGCTTGAACTTGCAAAAATTGACGGTATATACATACCTGAATTCTTTGAAGTAAGCTACTCTCCCGATTCTACTGTTAAAAAAATTACGGCTATTAAAGGGTATGAAAATAATATTGTAAATAAAATCAACTTTAATGATAGAAATAAATGCGTATTTTCACCCATTATAACCAGCAATACTGTTTTTTCAGATACATTTATAATCGAAATTGAACGGGGATGCTCGCAAAAATGCCATTTTTGTATTGCCAGTTATTTAAATTTACCGGTAAGATGTGTGAATACTGATAAGATTCTCAAAACAATAGATCACGGTCTCAAATATACGAGAAAGTTAGGTTTGCTAGGAGCTTTAATAACTGAACATCCAGATATTGAAGAAATATTTGAGTTTATCTATGCCAAACATAAAGAAAATCCAATAAAATTAACAACAACATCCCTGAGAGCTGACAGAATTAATGAAAAAATTGCAAAAATACTTCATGACTGTAACCAAAAACAGATAACAATATCAATAGAAGCCGGTTCAGAAAGATTGAGAAACTCCATTAACAAAAGACTATCAGCAGAAAATATCTTTAACTGTATAAAAATTTGCCACGAAAACAATATTAAATCAATCAAAATATATGGTATGACAAATCTTCCAGAAGAAGAGGTAGAAGATATCGAAGATATGATAAATATTATCAAAAAAATAAATAGACTATACCCATCAATGGAAGTAATTTTGTCACTTAATTCATTCATTCCCAAGGCTCATACTCCATTTGAAAGAAAAAAAGTAGAAAATTATTCTGAATCAAAAAGAAAAATGGAATACATTAAAAAGCAATTAATACATAAAAACAAAGTAAGAATCTCCAGCTCTCGCTGGGATGCCCTGCAAGCAATGCTTTCAAGAGGTGACCGCAGACTTTCTAAGGTATTAATAAAAGCTTATGCTTATGGTTCAACACTTGGAAGCTTTAATAGAGCATTTAAAGATTATTCTGAATTGACTCCAGAACTTTCCTGGTATGCAACAAGAGAAAGAAAGCCTGAAGAAACACTGCCCTGGGATCATATCAAATTTTAACGAAGCTAAAATTTTTACAAAACTTTACTTAAAATTACTAAAACCGAAAATATGGCCAACACAAATGAATCAAAATGTGTTTAACTGAATTTAGTCTGAGATGGAATTAGAGGTCTGCTTTTTCGCAGGCCATCTTTTTTGTAAATTTAATTTATATTACATAGGGAGGTATTTTTACAGGTTTTTGTTCTGTATTATCTTCTGGAATAGTATCTTGCTTGATTTTACGTATTGTAAGCACTATTGAATCCTGGTTCAGGTCTCTTGTAACATCATCAGGATCAACAGGGGCTGGTAATCTTATTGTTCTAAAAGAACTGGATTCAATCATTGAGTTGTTCTTCTTATTGCTTATTTTTATTTTGATTGTTATTCTATGTTTTTCAACATTCACATTAACGTTTTTTTTCTCAAAATCAGGGTCGGAAAGTTTAATAGTAAGAATATAGTTATCAGGGGTTTCATCAAGCTCTATTTTAGCCGGGTTAACAAAATTCATAGAGAAATTCTGGCGATCAGGAAGCTGACCAAGCAATGATTGCCCGGCATTGAAGCTGTCAAAAAAAGTATCAGGAAAATTATTAACTGAAAAATTCTGGTGCATTCTTTCCATTTCTTTACGGTGTTTTTCAATCGTTTGCTTTATTTCATCAAAAGCCTGAGACGAATTACCCCGTATATGTGGAACAAAAGCATCATCAAGCTGATATTCTTTAACAATATACTGCTTATCAAAATCATCAAGGGAAGCTTTAAACATACCCAGAAAAAAATATGCTGTAAGAATAGCCAGAATAAAAACAACAACAATAAGACTGATACCACCTATGATAACCCATTTTTTGTTTGAAGTCGTCAGTCTTTTAAGCATTTGCTTATCCTCCTGAGCCTTATATCTCCTTATATAACAGTTTATAAGAAAATTTAAAAAAATAAATGTTCCTTAAGTAAATATTTATATTGTTTCTAAAGTTCTAATGTAATTGTTATACCTACTATTTCTGATTTCCAGTGAACATTGCTTTTTCTTTCGTTATTGAAATATGTTGTTAAAGCTTCAATCAGAGCCTGTGAAATATCAGAGGTTTCATAATTTTGTGCAAAAACAAAAGGTTCTTCTCGCTTTTCCTTGAGAGTTTTTTCAAACAAAGGCTCCCTGTATTCTATTGATACAGTAATATTTTCTCTATCGTTAATACGTTCAAAAACTTCTCTAATTTGCTTTTGCTCTTCAATTATATCTTTTATTTCTTCATCATCAACAAACCCTAGCTTTACCAGTATCTCGCCTATCTTTATTGGAGTATGTTTCTGATAGTTTAAAGCCTCTTTAAGCTGCATATTAGTAATTATATCTCTTTTAACCAGCAAAGACCCAAGTTTTGTAATGAATGAAGCTTTTCTGGGTAATACACCATGGTAGTATTTCTTTTTTTTCAAAAGATTTTTAAGGTGTTCTTTGGCATTGGTATCATTTAAACTGGTTTCATCATAGATAAGACCAAAGTGTTCCATTGCTTCAGCCAGCAACTCTTCGGGGGAAGCATTATATTGATTGATAAAATTAAGATTAATATCGTCAACAACGACTTTATTTTTCATTTTGATAGACTTTACCTCTTGATTCTTAATAATTCATTATAATCTAATTTAAATATTTAGTACAGATTTGCCTTTAAAGCCCTGAAGATATGTCATAATATAAATTCAATATTATTTATTTTAGAATTTTCAAGTATTGTATTTATTGTCCGGGCGTTAAAATTACTTAAAATATTGTAATGAAATAAAAGACGAAATTGTTCTTTATATAATACGTTAAAACAAAGGAAAACAGGAATTAACAGTAATTGTTATCAATAAGAAATGTTAAAATACTTGTCCAAATTTGAATTTAATAAAGAAAATAACGCTATAATAAATTAAGTGTTCAAGGTACAATTATTATCCCTCTGGTAATTAAAAACCACTATTGAAAATTAAGGTACTCAGGAGATAACCTTGCAGAGAAGTCTAGAATTCTGTGATTTTAACGTTTATAGAGATCCCGAACGCTGTATTAAGTGTAAAGTATGTGTTCAGCAATGTTCTTTTGGGGCCAATTCTTATATAGAAGAATTTGACGAAATTGTTTCAAATGACAACAAGTGTGTAGCCTGTCAGCGTTGCATGGTACACTGCCCAACTAACGCAATTGAAATTAAACAGGCACTCACAACCTTTAGACCTAACTACAACTGGTCACCAAAAACAATTACAAATATTTATAAACAGGCTGCAACAGGTGGTATACTGTTAACAGGGATGGGCAATGACCGACCATACCACATTTACTGGGAACACATGCTATTAGATGCCTGTCAGGTAACCAATCCTTCTATTGACCCACTTAGAGAACCAATGGAACTTAGAACATACCTTGGTTCCAAGTATGATGAACTTCAAATAGAAATCATTGATGGTAAACCCAGACTTAAAAACAAATTACCTCCTCAATTAAAGCTTGAAGTGCCTCTTATGTTTTCTGCAATGTCTTATGGAGCAATTAGTTTCAATGCCCATAAAGCTCTTGCTATTGCAGCAAAAGAGTCTGGAATTCTATATAATACCGGTGAAGGCGGCCTTCACAAAGATCTCTACAAATACGGCGAGAATACCATCGTTCAGGTTGCTTCAGGCCGGTTTGGCGTTCACAAAGAGTATCTTGATGCCTCAGCTGCAATAGAAATAAAGATCGGTCAGGGTGCAAAACCCGGTATAGGAGGACACCTACCTGGTGAAAAAATTTCTGACCCGATTTCTGAAACAAGAATGATACCGGTAGGCAGTGACGCCATATCACCCGCTCCTCACCACGATATTTATTCTATAGAAGACCTCAGACAGTTAATATACGCTCTTAAAGAAGCAACTCAATATACCAAGCCTGTATTTGTAAAAATAGCTGCTGTCCATAGCGTTGCGGCCATTGCCAGTGGTATTGTTAGGGCAGGCGCAGATGCTGTCGTTATAGATGGATTTAGAGGAGGTACAGGGGCAGCACCTCAGGTCATAAGAGATAATATGGGTATACCTATTGAGTTTGCCCTGGCATCTGTTGACGCAAGACTTAGAAAAGAAGGTATCAGAAACAAGGCATCACTTATAGCAGCAGGCGGCTTTAGAAACAGCGGTGACATAATTAAAGCTATTGCACTTGGTGCTGATGCTGTTTATATGGGTACATCATCATTGATTGCTATGGGCTGTGTGCTCTGTCAAAAGTGTTATACAGGAAAATGCGCCTGGGGTATTGCTACAAATGACCCGGCTCTTTCAAAACGACTTAACCCTGAAATAGCTGCTGAAAGGCTTATTAATCTGATTAAAGCCTGGAAAAATGAAATTAAAGAAATGCTCGGTTCAATGGGTATTAATGCAATAGAAAGTATTCGGGGCAATAGAGAACGCCTTAGAGGCATTAATCTCAGCGAAAAAGAGCTGGAAATACTTATGATAAAAGCTGCAGGTGAATAATGAGCAAGACAAAAAGAAGAATTATTTATAATCCTGAAGTCTGTATGGCCTGCAAACTGTGTGAAGTTTATTGTTTAACTGCTCATTCAAAAACAAAAAATGTTATGTTAGCTTATAAAAAAGAATTCCCCCGTGCTATGAGCCGGACAATTGTCGAAGAAAGGGGAATCGAAACACTCTCTGTTCAGTGCAGACACTGTGAAGAACCTGTCTGTATTGAAGCCTGTATGACTGGAGCTATGTATAAATCTCCTGATGGTCAGGTCTTATGCGATTCAGAAAAGTGTGTGGGTTGCTGGATGTGTATCATGGTCTGTCCATTTGGTGCTATAGAAAGAAACATAACTCAAAAACACATTTCATCCAAGTGTGACCTCTGCCCTGAGAGGACAATACCTGCCTGTGTAGAGAACTGCCCTAACAGGGCTCTGACATTTGAAGAAACCTGACCGAGGAAGTACAATGCATTACCTGATTATAGGAAATTCTGCAGCGGGAATAGGAGCCGCCGAAGCAATTAGAAAAATCGATACAGAGAGCCAATTAACTATACTCTCTGAAGAAGCCTACCATGCCTATTCACGCCCCCTGATAGCTGAATATCTATCTAATTCCATTGACATAGATAGAATGTGGTACCGCCAGCAGGACTTTTATCAGAAAAATAACATTAAACTGCTCCTTAACACAAGAGTTGAAAGAATTGATCCCGACAGCAAGAAAGTATTTACTGCCAGTGGTGCTGAACTATCCTTTGATAAGCTGCTAATCGCAACAGGTGGCACACCTATTATACCACCTATTGAAGGCAAAGAGACAAATGGAGTTTATACATTCGTCAGATGGGACGAAGTAAAAAGACTTAAAGAAAATCAACCTGAAATTAAAAAGGCAGTAGTTATAGGTGGGGGCCTTATTGGCCTGAAAGCAACTGAACATATGTCAAAATCAGGTGTAGATGTGACCATTGTTGAACTTGCTGAAACACTTCTCGGTGCAGTGTTGGATAAAAACGCCTCTAATATACTGAAACATCATTTTGAAAATTTCGGTGTAACTGTCTTTACTGAAAATACTGTAAGTAAGATTCACTCAAACGACGGCAGAGCTTCAACCGTAACCCTTCAGGACGGTACTGAAGTTGCCTGTGATGCTGTAATAATAGCTATTGGCGTTAAACCTGATATGGAAATACTGAATAATACCTCTATAACAAGAAATAAGGGTATTATAGTTAACGAAAAACTCCAGACAAACTACCCTGACATTTATGCAGCTGGCGACGTTGCTGAAGCCTTCGATCTTTTAATTGAAGAAAATAGAGTTTTACCAATATGGCCAACAGCATACAGACAGGGATATATCGCCGGTCTCAATATGGCTGGCCACGAAAGAATTTATTGTGGTGGAATTTCAATGAATTCGCTGGAATTCTTTGACCTGCCAATCATTTCTGCAGGCTTTACAACAGCTGAAGATGAAAGCTTTAATGAAGAAATCATCCTCAACGAGAAAAACAAAGTCTATAAAAAAATTATTATTAAAGATAACAAACTTGCAGGGTTTATTTATGTCAACAAAATTGACAGAGCTGGCATTCTGACAGGCTTAATTCAGGATAAAACAGATATAACATCGTTTAAAGATGAAATTCTCAAAGATTCATTTGGTCTCATCGACCTCCCAGAAGATGTCAGAGAGCGTAAATTCAAAGCAGTAAGCCAGGGAGTATAGCATGACGTTTGATTATAGAATAGAAAAAGACATATCAGGATGTGGACTCGCCGGTATAATCAACACTAAAGGCAAGATGATCGGCGGTGACGTCATAGCCGAAGCAATGACCGTACAGCATGAAAGAGGTAACGGCCTCGGTGCTGGCTTTGCTGGCTATGGAATATACCCTGAATTCAAAGACTGCTACGCCCTGCATATTATGTATGACGACGAAGAATGCCATACAGATACTGAAAGGTATCTTAAAGACCACCTCCTGTTTGAACACCAGGAAAGAATACCTATAAGAAGAAATAGAAAGATACTCTCTCACCCAATTTTCAGAAGATATTTTGTAAGACCACGCCCAACATCTGAAGATATAGAATTATTTGCACAGAAAAAACTTGAATCAGACGATTTTATTGTTCGTCTGGTAATGCATGTTAATGCTAATATGCCCGGTGCATACGTCTTTTCAAGCGGTAAAAACATGGGCGCCTTTAAAGGGGTCGGGTTCCCTGAAGATATTGCTGACTTTTTCAAAATAGATAACTATGATGGCTATATCTGGACTGCCCATAACCGCTTCCCGACAAACACCCCCGGATGGTGGGGAGGCGCTCACCCATTTACCCTCCTTGACTGGTCTATTGTTCACAACGGTGAGATTTCTTCTTATGGCATAAACAAAAGGTATCTGGATATGTTTGGCTACCAGTGTACCTGTCATACAGATACAGAAGTCGTTGCATACTTGCTGGATCTAATTTGCAGAAAGCAAAAACTGCCTATTGACATTGTTACATCTGCTCTGAGCGCACCTTTCTGGGAAGATATAGACCGTCTTGAAGATCCTGAACTAATAGAATTTTATACCAGCCTGAGAATTGTCTATGGCTCGGCACTTCTTAACGGACCATTTTCAATTTTAATAGCCAATAACAACACTCTTGTAGGTTTAAACGATAGAATTAAACTCAGACCACTGCTTGTAGGCAAAAAAGATGACTATGTTTATATGGCATCTGAAGAATGTTCCATCAGGCAGGTCTGCCCTGACCTGGATTCAATCTGGGCCCCTAAAGCCGGAGAACCAGTTATTGTCAAGCTAGATGATCAGCAACCATTACAATTAGCCGGATAGAAAGACTATGATTCAAATTGATGCCAGAGGAATACACTATAGAGAACTAAATCAGCAAATTAGACAGGCTATTGCTGACGGATACAGAAAAATCAACCTGATCAATGTTAACGGTCAACGTTATATAGGTGATGCCCTGAATAATAAGGATGTTGAAATTTATATCAACGGTGTTCCCGGGCAGGATTTATGTGCTTTTATGGATGGACCTGCTGTTTGGGTTAATGGAAATGCTCAGGATGGTGTTGCAAACACGATGAGCAGCGGCAAGGTTATTATTAAAGGTATGGCTGGTGATGTTCTAGGCTATGGCATGCGTGGTGGAAGAATGTATATTCAAGGTGATGCCGGTTATAGAATCGGTATTCATATGAAATCATTTAAAGACAACATACCTACCATTGTTGTTGGAGGCAGAGCAGGTGACTTTTTTGGTGAATACATGGCCGGAGGAAGACTGATATTACTGGGAATGAATATTGGAGACAAACCAATTGTAGGTAATTACGTTGGTACAGGCATGCATGGTGGCTCTATATTCATCAGAGGCGCTATTAAAGATTATCAACTCGGAAAAGAAGTTGGCATCAGAGATCTTGATGAAGAAGACTGGAAAAATCTTCAGGAGATTATTGGCGACTATGCAAACGTTCTTGAACTAAACTATGACGAGATTATGAGTCAGCCTTTTATAAAACTATTGCCAGTTTCACATAGACCTTATGGCAATTTATATGCCTATTAGTTTATCATTTGCTTTTTATTTATGGAAATAATGTAATATGTTAAAAAATCATTGTTTGATGAGGAAGAATAAAAGATACATTTGAAAACATAGTTTTCAAACAGGGGGATAATTGGGCCAGAAGCATATTACTGGCCTTTTTCTTTTGAAACTGTATTAAAGAGGCTTTGAATGCTCAGAACAATCAGCTCGTTCAACCCATATCTTAAATTTATATTTTTTGAAAATCGAAAATAAAAAAATCTATCATTATTGTTATGCATCAGTCTTAACTATCTTAACGCTTAAAACCCGGTTATTAACCAGGTTTTAAGTTATTATCATTTATAAAATTTATACTACCAGCAAATTATGGGGGGCCATGTATTCCAGCCGGGTGTATAGATAGGGTTATTACTCCATGAACCACCACTGCCATACTCCCATGAGTTGGAGTTGCCATATTCATACCCGCCAAAAGGCCAGCCATTATTCACCCATCCACTTTGAGAGTTATGACCGCCACCGTTTTCATAGTGATAACCGCCAGAGTTCCAGCCATTATTATAGTAACCACTGCTTTCGCTGTGATGGTGAGAATGGCTCTGGCTGTGTCCTGAGCCAGGAAGATTATAAGGGCCATAAACACGTGGATCAACAAAGTTATAGCTTTGATCCAGATAATATGAATTGCCCGGTGTCCAGCCCCGCTGGGTATTGTTCCAGGCACCAGAATTTCTTTCTATGTGATGCTGCTCATTATAGTACCTTTCTCTGTTAGAATAGTCTCTAACGCCAGCGATAGTACCTGTAACATCACCTACAATACCTAAAAACCTTTGAGCTTCAGGGTCATTAGTCATACCACCCAGTATTCTTGACAGGCCTGAGGCAATATAATAATTCTGGGTTGCTTTATCAAGCTTGCCTGTGTAAGATTCTACACTGTGATGTTCACGATAATTGTCATAATGACCTGAATTTTGCTGATGATAACCACCACCATGATAATTACCATATACCTGAGATGTCCCTGGTAAGTTGATTTGCGGGAACCAATCCGGTGTCATGCTTAACTCCTCTCTAATCTTTTATATAAACCACTACATACAATCCGTAACCGATAAATATATCTTATATATATAAAAACAAATATTTTATTGCAATTTACAAATTTAGGCTGTTTATGAAGAAACATTAACAGTCATAGGTAGTAAACCTATAAGTAATTATTCCTGTTAATAGCTATATGTACTATAAATAGTGCTTTTGAATATAAGTTAATTCATCTTCTTCTGAGTTAATAAGTTGATCGAGTTTCTTGTTTTGAATATCCTGAAGTATTTCTGAAAATTGTGGCCCGGGGGTTAGCCCCAGTTCAATAAGCTTCTGGCCTGTCGTATAAATTTTAGTCTGGGAATAATGTTGAAAATAATTTTCGATATTTTCGATAAGTTGCACTTCTCCAGTAAGAGAAGCTGAAAGGATAATAGAAGCAGGCTGATGATTATGGTATAAATTGTATATTTCTGAAGGTTTTAAGGGAAAATTAAGAGTTTTTGTTCGTCTCAGCAAAAAAAGCCCGCCTGTAATAGCTTCTTTTTCTCTATTGGTTAAATAGAGCTCATTTAGAACATGGAATAATCTATTATCGGGCATATTTTGCAGTAATAAAGCCAGATAACATAGCCATATATCAGAACTATCAATCTCATTGCTAAAATGATTTAGATTATTGTTAAGGGTTTTAAAGTATTTTTGATCAATATCTTCACTATTTATAGAAGTATCAAGAAGCCTGTATATATTGTATTCTCTTATCATATCAACTATTTCTACCCTGTTCAGGTTCAGCGCAGACTTTATTTCAAGTTTAAGCCGTTCAGAACAATAGCCATCAAACAGCCCTGACTCAATACACTCTTTGAGCAGTCTTTCTGTTGCCGGTGAAAAGTGATAACCAAACCTTACAGCAAATTTAATCCCTCTTATAATGCGTGTTGGATCATCAATAAAGCTATAGCTATGAAGTATTCTAAGAGTTTTGTTCTGTATATCTGAATAACCGCCTGTAACATCTATGAGTTTGCCAAATGTTGAAGGGCTTATGCTTATAGCCATGGCATTAATGGTAAAATCACGCCGTATTAAGTCTTCAGCTATCGGGCAATAGTATGATTGAATAATAGGCAAAGCACCAGGTGAAGGGTAAAACTCTTTTCTTGTTGAAGCCAGGTCAACATTAAGATAGCTTTGATTTTTCTGATAACTTAATTTTGCTGTACCAAATGGTGGGTGTTTTTCTTTTATTGTGACACAGGAAATTTGCCCTGCAAGTATTTCAGCCAGGTCAATAGCGTTTGTTTCCATATTAATATCAATATCAAGAGACGGGGTTCCTCTTATAATGTCTCTTGCTGGCCCACCGACCAGAAAAGCATTTATTGATTGCTTTCCGGCTAAAGTAGAAACATCATTAATTGCTGCATTAACAATACTTGGTAGAATTTGGCTTATTCTGTTTCTCGATACATTTTCTATAAAAGGTTTTAGAGATTGTGGTTGTGATTCAATATACTCTGTAATCAGGCCTGAAGAATATTTTTCAAGCTTATGGAAAAGTGCTTTTTTAACCGTATCTTTTGAAAGTCTTCCGGCAAGCTCACCATTACAATCAACAATAATTAATTCATTGCTATCAGAACTTTTCAGATATTCTGATACTTCTAAAATGCTTGTATCTATTGAGAGTTTTGCCGGTTTCATAGTTATACTTCGAAAATTTTAACGCCTGATTTTTCGGTGTTATTTGTTGAAAGGGCTTTAAGTGTATTCCACTCTCTACCTTTACTATAATAATTGTTATCGAAGTATGTGCCAATTCTGTTAAAAGCAAAACCTGAGGCAGCACTTAATAATAATGTCTTAAATCCAAAAATGCCCATTAAGGATGTTGTAAGCCAGGTAGCACCTGCGCCAACGACAGCCGGACCATATCTTATAGCTTTAGAAATACGTTCTTCATTGTTTTCAGACTTAATTGTCTCTGCTGCAAGGGCTGCAGCTGGTAATGAGGTAGCAAATGTTTCTAAAAATGCTGATGGGCCTATTTCAATATCAAGCCATCTGCCAGAAAGGTTTGTTTTTTCAAATTCCACAGCTTTTTGAATATTTGAATCAAGGCTTTTGATTTGTTTAGTCAGAACTTTATAGTCATCTGCTGAAATCTGTCCGCTTCTGTGGGCAGTTTCTAATTTGCGGGCTAAATCTTGAAGCATGCCTGTTTGAGAAGTATTCATTGCCTTTCTGGCTTCTGATACAAGCGGTTTTAACTGTGGATGATTCATCTTAATTGCTACATCATCCAGAAGGCCTAGTACACGTGCTTGATTAGCTGATGTTGAAGATTTAGCATAGCTTGCAAAAGCTGTTTCAAGCTTCTTAATAAGAGCAGGGTCAGGATTTTTACCATTAACAGTTATTTCTTTAATAAGTCTTCTTACTGCTGCTTCTCTTTCTCTAGGAGTAAAGCTTATAATACGCTTAAGATCTGCAATACGGGCATTATGCTGAACCAGATTAGAACGGGCAATATCAAGTGAAATAGTTCTGCTAACAAGAGATTCAGCTGTCTGGTTGAGCTTATTACCACCTGAAACCATCCTGTCGATTTCACTATTATACTCTTTAACTGATTTTCTTATAATTTTAGACAGGTCATCAACACGTCTTTCGAATTTGCCTCTTCTGCTTAATTCTTTAACTGATCTCGCAAGATCATCACCATAATTACCAATAGAAGCCTGTAAACCAGGCGATCTTCTCACAACATCATCTAGCGTAGACTGAAGCTGTGATGCTGCTTTTTCAGCACCTTTATATTTAAAAAGGCAGGCTTTTTTAACTGTACCTGTGAAAAAGGGCCTTAATTTATCGTTAGCTTTACTTACAAAGGTACCAAGCACCGGGACTTTTGTTGTTGCCTTACCGGTAATATAGTTTTTGCCGGCATCTATATTACCGAGAAGGTTTATAGCTGAGTTTGCTACCTTATGAATGCCTCTAAATATTGACATTCTGGCTCTATCAATTAGAGAAACATCACTTCTATTGGCCAGGGTTTCACGTGTAGTTCTGATAAGTTCCTCACTGTGTATTCTAACTTTGTCAAGAAGATTTAAACTGCTTACTCGAAACCTTCTTGATGCTAATGCCAGAGCAAAAGAAGCTATACCACCTATAATACCTGCCGTAACATAAAATTTCTTACGATTTTTCTCTTTTATAGCCTCATTATAAACAACTGACTTGGTCGCCGGAACCATTTGTCTTTCAAAACGGGCGAAAACATTATCGTTGTTATATGAAACGCTATTATAGAGGTTGTTTTGAGGTATTGAATAAATTTTAGTCATAAATCTAGCATTCATTGTGAGGAGGTATCAATCTGCATATATAAAACAACTGAAGCCCTTAAATTTACAAATTTAGAACGTTTGTAAAGCAAAATTTACTTAAAATTATTTTGTTTCAGACATTTAAATGACTAACACCTAAATATGGTAGAACAGTGCAGAACTTAAAAATTTTTCGATTTTCAACCCTAAATCTCGCCTAGCTTTTATAGAAGATTTAAACACTGCTTCCATAGCGAGAAACTATTGTTTCTACTGTATCAATGCTTATAATGCCTGCTTGTTGAAGTTCCTTATAGTATTCTACAAAATATGAATTGCTATGATGACAGGCAGGTGAGAAAAGACCTCTTTTAGAAAAATCTTCTAACGTCTGGATGCCTGAAAGATCAAAGATAATGCGATACATTTTAGCTGTTGCGTTGTCTGCATATACAATAAACACAATAACATTTTTTTTATCACCAAAAAGAGCAGGGTTAATGAGATGTTCTTTTTTCATTTCAAAAAATAATACTTTATTATCGCTCAGGGCATCAATTTCAAGCCCGGGAAAAATAGGATATTCAAATATTTTAAGTGTTTCTATATATTCATTGTTATTTTCAATGTTTATAACCTCATCAAATAAATTTTTTTTAAAGCTTGACAACTTATATAAGACTCTTGGAATTCTCATAACAACGCCAACCTGTTTGGCAATTACCATTCCTTCGTTTTTAATTCGGGGAACTTTAATAGATAAAAGAAAATCACCCGGTATATTTTTTCCGTTTTCTTTATATCCAAAGAATATGCCATCTGTAAAGTCAAAATTTAGAGTCAGGTTAGGATGAACAACCTTACTATTAACAGTTCTTACCTGCCAGTTTCGCATAGGTTTATTTTCAGTCACCAGACGCTGATAATATCTATAATCTCCTTCTGCCATAACCGCACCATTCAGCGATTCTGGAACCAGAACAACAACTATGTATTCATTTTTGAATACAGGGTGCTGAACTGTTTTAACGTCCAGCCCTGTAATTGAGGGTGAAACAATGGCATTAGCAATTTGAATCAGTCGTTCACGGTTAAATTCAGATACATTAATACCTTTGCCAAACCCTTTCATTGTTCTCTGACCGGTTGATGGGTCTATAATTTCTTCTATACCATAAATAATTATACCGCCTGTTGCATTAGCAAAAGCTGAAAGGTCTTTTGCAAATTCACTTTTAATCTTTCCTTTGTCTGGTATGTTGTATAGCAAAAAATCCAGGCTGTCTATTCTCTTGAAATCGACTTCCTGGTCTTCATTTTCCTGGTTTTGAACCATATCGAAGACCCGCTGCCTGAGCTCTTGATCAGATAATTTTTTAAATTCGTCAAATAGCGGCATACTGTAAAATAAGATCCTGTTTTATGCTTTGAATAAGGTGTTCCTATTTATTAGGATAGCAAATTACTAAAAATTTAGTAATCCCTGAATGATTGATTAAATAATAAAAAGCAACATTTTTTAAGATTATTTTTCGAATCCGTTAAGTATTTCCCGTACATTTTTATCAGCATCATTCAATGCCATTGTCCTGTTCCAGAAACGCTTTTCAGATGGTTTAACCAGATGAAAGGTAGTACCTTCAAAAACCCTGAGATTTTTAGTAGTATAAATGCTTTCTCCAGTCTGTTTTAAAACTATATTATCAAGCTTATGCAATAAGGTTTTCTGAAGATCTGGCGAATTAACAACTCTGATAGCAGGGCATTTTTCAGATGAGGGCACTAAATCAAATGACATAACATCAAGAGGAAGATCTCCTTCAAATATCTTTACTACTATTTTATAGTTATACTTTGAAATATGTCTGCTAATAATATCGATAAAAGTTTCTGCAAAGGTTTTTAAGCTATCCAGATCGGTTTTTTGAATTGATTCTGGTAGTTTTTTAGATTTTACACTCTTGCTATAATCCTGAAAATATTGAATAGTATAATTATTTGCATCTATAATAAGCTGTCTCTGTGATTGATCCAGACCAAAAATATCAAAGATAGTATTATCCATATTCTCTCTTAGCTTATAATACTGATCTTTTTCAAGATAATCATTTAAATTTTGCCCTACAAATAGTGCAATTTCATCATAGTTTCTAAGAATTTCATCAAGCAGGTTTTTATTTGAGGGAACTGTAAATGGCAGCGTACGATATTCAGCAAGGTGAATATCGGTTCTTTCAATACACCAGGTGCTTGAAGTCATAAAGAGGTAATATAAAACCAGCGAAGAATTAAGATATGCTGCCAGCAATTTAAGCAATTTATCGTCAGCAGGGTCAGGGCTCGCAAAACTCATGACAGCATGGGTGAATACAGCATCATAATCTATATAGGCAGCATATATCTGCCCACCCCTTACAAGGGTATGGGGAGCTTTATAAAGCGAAAAGTCCCGTGGTCTGTGGAAAGTATCTTTATTTAGTTTTTTCAGTTCATTTTTATCTACATAAAAAGGATAAATCGATTTTGCTGGTATATAAAGCATTTCTGCCATATCTTTATTGACATTTTTATCTCCACCTCCCAGTTGAAAGCCTTCGCCATATTTCCAGTTCATATCCTCACAGAAATATTCGATTTTGGGGAAGTTTTTATCCAGGTGGTTAACAAGTATAAAGTCTCTTCTTGTGCCAACAAAACCTATTTTCCAGACATATTGATTTTTAAGAATCTGCTGTTTTGGTAGCCGTTTAACATCTGAAGAATCTACAACGAGTGTAGAGAATTCCCATGACTTATTTGACGGTTTGGGTGCATAATAAACCGTTGATTTTTCTTTGCCTTCCTGTTTATCGAGGGCATAAATAATTATAGAAGCAGGAAACTTGGAATTCTCAAACAGCAAATTACTGAACAGCGATAGATTTATGATCTTTTTAATATTATATGTCTTGAAAAACTTTTCTCTAAACTCAATATTTTTGGGGTTAAAGTTATAGAGCAAGCCTTTTGAAGGCATCAGCATACATATTGATCCATTATCAGAAATAAGATCTGCGGCATGCCAGAGAAACACCTGTGAAATTTGTTTATCGCCAACCGGGTATTTTGTCTTTTTAAGATAGTCCTTGGCTTTATCACCATAATTACTTTGCCATGGCGGGTTGCCAATGATTATATCATACTTCATTTTATGTAAAGCTGATTGTGTATCAAAAAAATCACTTTCAATCAAATTTTTTCCAATAAGAGATGGCAGTTTGGGTGTTTTTAGCAGATCAATTTCATCGATATAATCCATCATTTTAAGAAACAACCCAAATGCCGTAAAGCGCAATGCTTCATTTTTAAAGTCAAAACCAAAAATATAGTCCTGCAAAATTTTATGTAATGACTGAAAATCAGGTTTAATTTCCTTATTTTTATATATCCAGCTTTCTACAAGCCTTTTATAAGCTTCAACAAGAAATATACTTGAACCACATGCAGGGTCTAGTATCTTTAAAGGCTGTTTTAAAGAATCATAAGGCATAACTTGATTAAGCATTATGCTTGCCAGAGCAGGAGGTGCATATGAAGCAATTTCTTTTCCTTTTTCTTCTATATAAAGGAACTCTTCATAAATACTGCAAATAAGCTCTGCTGGTATCAATTTAAAGGAAAAAGCCCAGAAATACCAATCATCAGCTTGTGAGCTTAAAACATCTTTCAATATATTCAGGTGTTTTGTTGTTACAGCCTTCTTTTCTTCTGCAATAACCGGGAACAGGTCTTCACCAAAAATCCCCATTAGATCCTCATAGCCTTTATAGAGCCTCATTTTTGTTGATAAAAGGTCATAATAATTCGTGTAGCTTTTTTCATATTTTTTATAGAAATTTGTTGTCAATGCTCCTCTTTCTTCAAGGTAAAGCATTAAAATCGATCTTCCTATCAGGCTATGTATATATTCATATTTTAAGCCGGCAGAATGAAGTTTTTTTCTGAGTTCTTTAAGGTTATGCAATAGCACCTGATTGATTCTGTTGTCATTTGAGGTTTCCCGTGGATAGTTTCTCCAGATGGCACCGGTATCAACTTCTATTCTTGCAAAGTTTTTTAAGTCTTTAGAGAGTTTTTGCGTATTATTTAAAGCTTTTGAACTTACTATTAAAGCTTCATCAGAGCTAATTTCATTCTTTTTAAGAACCGGTGCCAGGTATGATGAATAGATTCTGATTTCATCAGGCAGCAAAATAAAGAGCAACGGTGCAATACCCTGATTCCAGGCTTTTTTGTGAAATTCTGTAATGAGTTGTTCTGAAAGTTCTGAAAAAGACTTAAAATATATTACTGGTACGTCTTTTACGTAATATACAGCATCAACTTCAAGTAGTGCCTGAGTTTTTTTAAAATGAAACGCCTTTGCTTCAGAAGAAGCATTCTTATCCGTTACAAGTCCCGGGCTATTATTATACCCCAGTACATCAATCACTGTTTGAAAAATTTCAATATTATTTGCCATCAATATAACTAACTCTTTCTAAAGAACAGAAATAAATTTAAATCCTGCTTTTTAAAGCTATTGCAAGAGAGACAAAATGTTCTCATAGCCGATAAATATATTTTAATATTATTAACATTTTAGAACAAGTAATAACAAATCCAAAGCATTTTTTGAACAGGAAACCCGGCAGGCTGCAAGAATAGAAAGGCATATGTTGATCAACAATCACCATACTAAACGGAAAAGCAGGTCTATGTTTTTGTATTCTATCCTTCAAATCGCTGGTTACCTTTAAAAAAAATTCACCACATCTTTAATTTTTATTTACAAAACACAATATTTATTCTAAATCTTTTCCTGCAAAACTAAATAAGACTTTTACTCTTTGAAAAACATCAATATAGCTGACATTTATCAATGGCACTTTCTTTTTATATCATATAAAATAGTATTAAAGTACAGAAACAAATTAGAATATAAAATAATGACAACGCTTACCACTTTTCTTCAAGAAAGCCTGAAAGATAATTGTATTATGCGCTGGCCCGAGAAGCTTATGCCTCTCAAAATTTATGTTGCACCTTTCCGGTGGTATCAGAAAAGCAAACAACAGGATTCATATACTTATCAGCATATGGTTGCAGAAGCCCTACAAATCTGGTCAAATGCAACCGGAGGCAAATTCACCTTTACAATAACTCAAGATTATATGAATTCTAATGTTAATGTATTATGGCGCAGGGCAGATAGAAGATCTCTCGGGCTTTGCACTATTAATGGCGTCAAAGACTATATGATTTATTCAGCAGAAGTAGAAATTGGCATCTCAGATGGTATTATTCACGCAGCCTATCAGGATATGAATGAGGTAAAACACACAATAATACACGAAATGGGACACGTAATTGGTCTACCCCACAGTCCTCACCCTGAAGATATAATGTATGTTCCCCATCAATATGGAGTAGTAAAAACATCCTGGCGAGATATCAATTCTGCTAATTGGCTCTACACGCTTGAACCAGGCTTTAACCCTGCCCTTTATATGAAAGACTGGGGGCTGGAATCACATTGCACAATCGATGAACTCATCTGGGTCTACGAAAATCAGGAACAATTTAAGCAAAATGGACAAACCCCGCAAACAAGACAACAACAAGACAAATCACACCTTCCCAAAGAATACCAGACCCCAGACGGCACAATACTTCAAGAACAGGAAGTTCTGGCATACAAAAACATCTATCAGCTTTCACTGCAACATATAAAGGTTGATTTAAATAATAAAAACAAAGGTAAATGCCCTAAAAACAGTCCTTTTACATCAAGGCAACGACCAAAAAAGCAATAATGACCTGCTAATTCTGTATATTGATAACCTCTGAAACCATCGTAGTATCCAGCAATTCTTTCAGTTCATCATTTAAATTGTATATAATCAGCTCCAGCTCAGACTTACTACAGAGATGATAGATCGAAAGAATCGTACCAATACCAGATGTAGTCATATATTTGACTTTTTCAAAGTTAATAGCTACTTTACAAATATTTTCTGTTTCTAAAAGCTCTCTAAAGTTCTTCTCCAGTGGCTGTGATGCCTTAAGATCAAATCTTGGTTCAAAAATTTCAATTAAACAGGTGCTATCTTCGCTCATAATTACTTGAAAACTATTCTTAACAAGGGTATACATCAAAAGTCTCCATAATTGCTGCTTTGTAAAACTATCTTATATCCAACATAAAAAAAATTCACTCTTTGAGACAATGAAATTTACAATTATATTAAATTTTATATTTAATGTTAATACCAGATGTTGTGTAGACAGTAGAAAAATTTCATTTTAAAAGTGTTAAGATTCTGAAAATGGTAAAATTATTATGTAAAAAAAAGTATGAGGCAACTTTGAAACGTTTATTATCAGCATTAAACACAAATGTATTTTCACCAAAATCAGAAGCAAACATTAAAATAAAACAGGCATCTTTTGACTTCATTAGATATGCCTGCTGCTGGGAAGATGCAGACATACTGCTGGAGGCTTTGAGTCCTCTGAAAGGCCTTAATTGCCTTTCAATTGTTTCTGGGGGTGATAATACTCTCTCTTTGCTTGCCGGCAACCCACAAAAAGTTTTAGCTATAGACCTTAATCTGACTCAAATTGCCTGCCTCGAACTAAAAATAGCCTGTTTTAAAGAACTTAAATACCACGAAACCCTTCAATTTCTAGGGTTCTCTGATGCACTATTTGACAGACTTTCTTATTACAAGGTTCTCGAAAAGCATCTTTCTGAAAAAACCTCAAATTACTTCAATAATCATACTCATCTTATAACTAACGGCATTATCAATCAGGGAAAATTTGAAAAATATTTTCAAAAGTTCCACACAATAGCTCTTCCACTTATTCATAACAAACAAAAGGTTAATGAACTGCTGCAAAACAAATCCCTGCAAGAAAGAATTAACTTCTATAACCAAAAATGGAACAATATTGGCTGGCAAATAATGTTTAAAATCTTTTTTAGCCGCTATTTTATGGGCAAACATGGCAGAGATCCAGCATTTTTCAAGCATGTTAAAACAAATGTCGCTGAAAACATCCTCAAAAGAACAGAATACGCTTTTACTCAGCTATCAACTCACAATAATCCATACCTTCAGTATATTATGACCGGTAAGTTTAACAATGTTTTACCCCATTATGCAAGACCTGAAAACTATGAAACTATAAGAAAAAACCTTCATAAAATAGATATAAAACACGGCAAGATTGAAGACTTGCTGAAATCAACAGAGCTAAAATTTGATCGTTTCAATCTTTCAGACATCTTTGAATATATGGATGCCACTACATTTAAAAATACTACTGATATGCTGATTCAAAAAGCCAATAATAAAGCACTATTTGCCTGCTGGAACATGCTGGTACCTAGAAAATTGTCAGATGTCAATAAAAATAATCTCAATTACCTTGCAGAAAAAGCAGAAAGACTTTTTAAAATTGACAAAGCATTCTTTTATCAGGCATTCCACATTGAGGAAAAACTATGATACCCTGGCACAGTGAATTATTTAGAGCTGTTATTGTTGCAGCTGCCTATTTAGCTATCTTTGCAATTGCTGAATTATGGTATTCTAAAGGCAAAACCAGACCGGAAAATACCCGAAAGCTGGTTCATTTTGCAGGTGGTTTAGTCGCATTAAGTTTTGGTTATCTTTTCACTTCTCACTGGATTGTATTATTTTTATGTATCCTTTTTGCTTTTATAATAGGTATTACTAAAAAACTTAACCTCCTAAAATCTGTCCATTCAGTTGATAGAGAATCAAAAGGTGGCATTTACTATCCACTGGCAATTTACCTAACATTTTTATTTTCTATATTACTTGACAAACCTGATTTTTATATCATTGCCATACTGGTTTTATCAATATCTGATACACTTGCAGCTCTTATAGGTCATTCATATGGTATTAAGCTCTACCATGTAGAAGAAGCCAAAAAGAGTTTTGAGGGCACTGTAATCTTTTTCCTGTCGACATTTATTATTGTACTTATTGGAATATTGCTTACAACAGATGTTGGCCGGGTTGAGTCTATACTGGCTTCACTTTATATTGCCATTCTGGTTACTTCATTTGAAGCAATTTCACTAGGAGGTGCTGACAATCTCTTTATCCCTGTAGGTACGATCTTTATTCTTGCTAAAATAACCACTAAGCCACCCGAAGAAATACTTTTCCAGATAGGTATGATCTTTGTTATATATTTAACAGTTTATTTGATTGCATCATCACAGAAAAAGCTTGGCAATTCAGGCATTTTGGGAATCGCACTACTGGCATACGCAGCCTTCAGCCTCACAGGGATAGACTGGCTAATACCTGTACTTACCGGATGCATTATTGTAACACATTTTGACCTGATACTTGAAACTCCTGAAAAAAGGGACGAATTGTATCGTATCAGGCCTGTTTTTTACCTGCTGGCTGTTCCTCTGGTATGGATTCTGGCCGGTAATGCTTTCTGGCAATATAAATATGTGTTTATAATTCCTTATGTTATCAGTTTTGCAGCACATTTCAGCATTATGTGGGAGCGTAAATACAGGATATTAAAAACTAATTCTCTGAATATACCAGAAATTTTACAAAAAGCACCTGTTTTACCCAGATCAATAATGCTTACACTACTTTTACTGGGGCCTTTCTTTATATTTAACAGTCAAATAGACCCTTTTATAAGTATTTTTAGTTGTATAACAGGTATTATCATTGCAGACAGGTTATACTGGCTTGCATACAGTAAATTTTGCCCAGATATTGAAAAACTCAGACTATGGCAAACACGGATGGCTATAGTTTTTACAGTTACTTTAGCTATCACAATTCTTAATTTTTACTTATATAAAACATTTATACCCTGATAAAAAATATATAAATAAACCAGCTAAAGGATCTTAAACCAGAAACTGTTTTTGATCAGTGTAAGAACTATAAATAAGATCAGTGCATAACTTAAAAATTTTTCGATTTTCAAAACCCAGATCCTGCGCACCCTAAAGGAAGGCATGGGGTCTCTTCTTTTTGAAAAAAGAAGCAAAAACTTTTCACAACTGGCTTGCTGGCTTCGTATAGTGCTTTGAAGGCCCAGGCCAATCGACTCGTTCAACCCATATCTTTACTTTTAAAATTTTTGAAAATCGAAAACAGAAAATTGATTATTATAGTTATGCATTAATCTTTTAAATAAGAAACTATGTCCTTGAGTGACTTTCTGAGAGTATAACCCTGAGAAATACGTTCTGACTGACCAAAAGGTAAAATCACTAAAGGTTTTTCTCTCGAATCATTAAGTTTCAAGATTTCTGAAACATCTTTTGGGTTAAAAGCTCCAATCCATACAGATTTCAGATCATAACATTCAAGCACTAACTGGGTATAAGCAGCAATAATTGTTGTATCTTGAATGCTATAAAGATTTTTCCCTCTGTCACCATATCTGGTTGCTGATACTTCAGGAAGAGCTACAAACACTAACAGCTGAGGAGCTGAACTTACTGCATTCTGATTATGTGATGCAATAGCAAGCTTCTTAATAATACTTTTATCCTTAACAACATATATTTTATAGGGTTGCAGGTTACCAGCCGATGGAGCCCTTTGTGCCAGAGTCAATATTTCATTAATTTTTTCATCAGGAACCTCATAGTCTGTATAGTCTCGAATTGATTTTCTTTCTACTATTACTTTTAATAAAGTATCAGAACTGGAATCACTAACAATATTTTTTGCGCTGTTTTCTGCTTTTGTACAGTTAATTAAAAACAGGCTACACAAGACCATTAATGATATAAGTGCAACAAGACAGGCTGTTTTCTTCATAAGAGACTCCTTTGTAAATTAAAAAGCCCTGCCGGGGCAGGGCCTGTATATTTATTCAACAACTGCCAGAATATCTCTTTCTGTTAGTACTTTGTATTCCTGGTTATCAAATTTAACCTCAGTCCCTCCATACCTGGTAAAAATGATATTCTGACCTTTACTAAGCTCCAATGGTATTCTGTTACCCTCATTATCTATTCTTCCAGGGCCTACAGCAACTACTTCACCTTTTTGAGGCTTTTCTTTTGCAGTATCTGGTAGCAAAATACCTCCGGGCGTTTTTTCTTCTGCTTCCATAACCTTAACTAGAACTCTATCTGCAAGTGGTTTTAACGTCATAACAGTTCTCCTCATCATATGCTTTACGTTATTATGCAATTATAGTAAACGCATTTAAAACACGTTTAGAAAAAAACAAGCTCTTACTTAGAAAAGACTTAACTTAAGTAGTATTAAATCATGCTTTCACGATATTTTAAGATAAAAAAAGTAATATTTAAACCTCCCTGCCATTTTTTCATTTATAATATTAAGAAATGATTTTAAAAAATAATAAGCTGGATGGTTTAGCCCTAACCCATTATAGCGTTTTTCACGTTCAATCCCCGAAAAGCCTTTCACAACATGGATTTTCAAAAAGTCACGGGCAATTGTTTTTTCAAGTGATTATTTGTTATACTTCATTAAAAGAGCGTTAAATGAACACAAGAGCTGATTTAAAAAATGCAAAACGCATTGTTTTCAAGTTTGGAACCAATGTAGTTACCAGGGAATCTGGTCATATAGCAATTGGCAGGATCTATAACCTTATAGAAACTATTGCAGACCTCCATCATCAGGGCAAAGAAATTATTATTGTCTCCTCCGGTGCTGTTGGAATGGGCAGGACAATCATTAACCTGAAGACCAAACCCCATACACTACCTCTGAAACAGGCCTGTGCAGCAATTGGGCAGAGCAGACTTATGTATTTTTATGAAGAGGGGTTTGATAAATTATCTATCGTGACAGCCCAGGTTCTTTTAACAGAAGAAGATTTCTCCAACAGAAAACGTTATCTTAACCTCAGATCAACACTACACACACTGCTTGACCTTAGAGTTATTCCTATCATTAACGAAAATGATGCAGTTTCAACCTCTGAATTATTACCTGTAGAAAAGTCAGAAGATGTTATTATCAATTTTGGCGATAATGACAAACTTTCTGCACTTGTTATGTCCAAGCTTGATGCAGATTTGCTGATCATTCTTTCTGATATAGATGGAGTTTACGATTGTGACCCCAAAACAAACAAAGAGGCTTCTCTTATTCATACTGTAAATAATATTACACCTGAAATTGAGAATGTATGCTGCGAATGCTGTTCTGACAGGTCCCGGGGGGGTATGAAAACAAAGATTGAAGCTGCAAGGGTTGCTGTGAACTCTGGTGGAACAGCTATTATAGCTAATGGCAAAAAAACGGATATAATCAAACAAATCTTTAACGGAGAAGAAGTCGGTACTATCTTCTTACCAGAAAAGCATCTTTCAAGCAAAAAACGCTGGATCGCATTTGCATCAAGCATCCACGGAAAAGTAATTGTTAACAGAGGTGCTCAAAAAGCTCTCATAGAAAACAACGCCAGCCTTCTTTCAGCAGGTGTTGTTGAAATTAAAAATAAATTCAATGTAGGTGATGTGGTTAGCATTATTGATGAAGAGGGTAACGAATTTGCACGAGGCATTATAAACTACTCCAGTGATGAATCTATAAAACTTATTGGTCTTAAATCAAATGAAATAGAAAATATTTTACATCATAAAAATTATGATGCGCTTATATCAAGAGATAACATTGTTGTATTTAGCAAAAAAAACTGAAATTAAATACAAAAATCAATTATCTTTATAATAGCCAATTTTTGTAAAATCCTTTAATAGAAAGCGACACCAGCTATAATATGCCTGAAAAATCAATAATATCGTAAAACGTAGAACATGCAAACTTCAAAAGTTATAGACAACATATGCATTACTATACAAATACTTTGTCATTTGTAATATAATAGCTCAATGCAGGAGGGGTGTAAAATGATGACAACAACTTCTCGCTTCACAACACTCAGAGCTATCGAAATATTAAGGTGGGGTGATGTACCACACTGGAATGACCTGTATTCTATGTGGATGCAAACTCATAATACAAGGTTTAACCTGACAGGCTCAAACCTTGCCGGGGCAAACCTCAAAGAAGCATGCCTCTCTGGAGCCGACCTGACCGGAGCTAACCTTTCTAATACTGATTTCTCGGATGCTAATCTCAGCTATTGCAAGCTAGAAGACATTTGCTTCGATAATTCAAACCTTCAAGGGGCCAACCTGTCAGGGTGTTATATCAATAATTGCTCGTTTAAAAATGCTGAATTAAGCCATTCAAACCTTTCCGGAACCTGTATCACAAATTCACACTTTAATTCAGGTAGCCTTAAACATTCAGATTGCAGATACAGCCAGTTAAGTTATGTTACAATTATTAATATTGATGCAATAGAAATAAATATGAACTTTTCATATATTAAAAACACTGATTTCAGAGACCTCTGTCTTGCCAGCAGTAACCTTAGCAACTGTAGATTTGAGGCATGTGATTTTGAAAAAGTTGATTTATCCTCTTCTGATCTATCTTTTTCACACTTTAAAGCTACCCCTTTCAAAGAAATAAACTTCTCTCAGTCAAACCTTGTTTCAAGCATTTTGTCAGAAACTGATATATCAATTTGCGATTTTAGCCTAATCAAGTCTAATAAACTGGATTTATCACTTTCAAATCTCTTATATAATGACTTTACTTGCTCTGATCTGAATAATTCTAACCTTCAGGGTACCTTTATTAACTGTTGCAACTTCATAAACACTGAATTAACTAATTCTAAACTCAGACAAACATATACCAATAATTGTGATTTTTCAGGCGCACTTCTTAATAATATTGCTGAAATCAGCTATTCACCTGATATTATCGCTGAAATTTTAAAACGAAATGCCTGTGATGAATATGAAAAATTAAAGGTCGCAGGAATCGTTTCCATCAACCATAACTGGAACTGGGATACTTTTAAACGCTATTTTCACTCTGAAACAGAACCTATTAAGTTATGGATTCTCTCTACATTTAAACAGTATCCCGTAATATATAATAAATTTTCGTCATGTTAGCTCTTTTAAAAGGAATTATTATTGTCTGAACCGCTAAAAGTCTTAATAGTATTTGGAACACGACCTGAAGCCATCAAAATGGCCCCTCTTTGTATGGAACTAGCAAAAAGAGAAACCATCAAACCCTCTATATGCGTTACTGCACAGCACCGGGAAATGCTTGATCAAGTATTAAAACTTTTTAACATCTATCCTGACTATGATCTTAATATTATGCAGCAAAACCAGGACCTGTGGTCTTTAACAGCCGGTGTATTAGTGAAAATGAAAGAAATTATTGAAACTGCATCCCCGCATATCATCCTTGTACACGGTGACACAACTACAACAATGGCAACAGCCCTATCAGCTTTTTATTTCAAAATACCTGTTGGTCACGTTGAAGCAGGATTAAGAACTTTTGATAAATATTATCCCTTTCCTGAAGAAATAAACAGGGTAGTTACTGATTATGTATCTTCATTTTACTTTGCACCAACCGAAAAAGCTGTTCAAAACATCATTCATTCTGGCATTAAATCAGAACAGGTTTTTAAAACAGGAAACACTGTCATAGATGCCCTTTTATATACTGTTAATAACCATAAAACTGACCTGAAGCCACTGGGGCTGAATAATAATCTAAAAACAATTCTTTTAACCTCTCACAGGCGTGAAAACTTTGGAAAACCTCTTGAAAACATCTGTCAGGCAATCATAGAAATTGTTAAATCAAATCCCGGTGTACAGGTTGTCTACCCAGTGCACCTTAACCCCAATGTTAAAGAACCTGTTTGCAGAATGCTTGGAGGAAAAGAAAGAATTATCCTGACAGACCCCATGGAATACGCACCATTTGCCACTCTAATGTCTGAAAGTTACATTATACTCACAGATTCTGGAGGCATACAGGAAGAAGCCCCCTCCCTTGGCATACCAGTGCTTGTTTTAAGAGACGAAACAGAGCGCCCGGAAGCTATTAAAAATGGCACTGTCCTGCTTGCCGGTACAAATAAAGAAAATATCGTAAGCCTCACAAACAAACTTATTAACGACAGGGTTTTTTATAAATCTATGGCAGAAGCCACAAACCCCTACGGTGATGGCAAAGCAGCAAGCCGGATAGCAGATATATTAACCGGTTATCAGGATCAACTTATTCTTAAAAGCCTGTAGAAGGTACCATACCGGCCAGAAAACCAATTAAAATGTTTATCAAAAATATCGGTACAATAGGCGATATGTCAATCATGCCTGCAATAGGTGGTATAATCCTTCTAAATGGCGTTAAAACCGGTTCTGTAATATCGTCTAACAGCTTAAACGGCTGGTTATACCAGTTTATATTTGGAAACCAGGATAATAAAATCCTGAGAATAAGGATCAACTGTAATAAATTTAAGATATCAATGAGACCATTTAATAATACAACTTGCAAAATACTTCTCCTTAAGGCTATTCGATAAATCTGCCCATGGAAACAGTTTTGTGACAGTCACATTTGCTACGTTCAGAAGGTATTTGTTCGATTATTTCTATTAAGAGATCTTTAAGTTTTTCGTTATTTTCCATAAATACTCTAATGACTTCACTATGTGTAACAGGAGGAACATCACCAACCAGACCACAGTCATAATCAGTAATTAAAGATATATTCAGCACGCACATATCCTGTTCCCGGGCTAGAGGCACTTCAGGATACTGGGTCATATTGATCACTTCCCAGCCCATTTGTGTAAACCAGCGTGATTCAGCTTTTGTGCTAAACCGGGGCCCTTCAATAACAACAATACCACCTTCTTTATGAAAACTGATATTCTGTCTGGATGCACAACCAATTGCAATCTCTCTTAACTCAGGGCAATAGGGATCTGCAAGTGAGACATGAGTTACAATTGGACCATCATAGAACGAATCAATTCTTCTCTTTGTTCTATCAACAAGTTGATCAGCAATAACAAAGTCTCCAGGTTTTACGTGAGGCTGAAGGCTTCCAGCGGCACAGGGACAAATAATTCTGGTAACGCCAAGGGCTTTCATGGCAAAAACATTTGCCCTGTAATTTATTGCATGTGGTGCCAGGTGGTGCTTTTTACCGTGCCTTGGTAAAAAAGCAACTGTTTTATCTCCTATGTTAGCAAGTGTAATAGCATCACTTGCCTGTCCATAGGGTGTTTCTACCTGAACTTCACGAACATTGTCAAGAAAATTATAGAATCCAGATCCTCCGAATACCCCGATATGTGCTTTTTCAGTAGTCAAATTTTATTCTCCTTTAATCAATGTCTTGCTATTTAAATTATTTAACAATTAAGGTATGTATTATGTCAAATTATTTGAGTAGAAATATTTTAGCGTTCCAGACAGGATTGTCAAAACTGTTGCCACAAGGCAAAAATAAATGTTTTGATTTTCGATATTTTCGATAAATACAACTTATAATCATTCTTGTTTCCCGGCTAAAACGTATTTGCGACCTTTCTTTTCTCCTGTAGAAATAAGCTTTTTCTTGTTAACCAGCTTCATTAATACATACTGTGCCTGTTTTCCTTTTATTTTTAAAAGTTTTTGACATTGAGAGTTCGTTATACTCTTGTTTTTATCAATATATTCAAGCACTTTAAATTCTTCTTTTGTAAGAAAATCATCAACAATATCAAATGAAACAGTTGCAATAAAGTAGTTATGGGCACTTGAGAATAAAATTTTGCCAAAACTGTTTTCCTGCAAAAGTTTATTAGCATTTTGAATGCCGGTACCGTTTTTGAAGCTGTAGCCAATTTCGTTAAATATTCGATAAATTGAATTATTTCTATAAACACAAACTCCTTTATCAATGTCATTTAGTGTTATACCGGCAGGCAAAAAACCAGGACTTGAAACTTCCAATCGATCTTTAAACATCGAAACAGTAACTACATCCTGTGAATATGAATAATCTCTATGCACAAGAGCATTAATCAATAAAATTTCCAGAACTTTTTCCGGTATATCAATCATTTTAAAAAATGACATCACCTTCGGGACCTGTCTTATAACTGGTCCTGAGAATACTTCTATGTCATTCAGTTTTGATTTATCTTCATATTCATAGATTTTACATTTTACTTTAGCCCTTGGGAAATATTCATTTGCTTTTTCAGAAAAACAGAGTATCCCGAAGACAGTAGGGTAAATCTTTCCTCCTTCTCTGGTAATAATTTTATTCTTTTCAAGAAAGGCATAATTAATCAATACAGCGGGTAAACCAGAGTGTATCTTTCTTTTTTCAAGATATTCCTGGATCATGTCATTATTAATGTCTTCAACATCTGCATCATAGGCTGGTGTTTCATCATAATGGATATTCATCGAAGTTCTATCAAGTTCTGCAAGCATTGGAACTGTTGCAATCTGGTTATGTTTGTCAATTCTTACATAACAACCTTCAAATTTATCCATGCCTTTAAGGCAATAGGGCTTCAGGTTGCCTGGCAATACAGATATAACAAATAATTTTTTATCTTTACAAACCAAAACCCTCGTATAAACAACAGGTATCGGCTCAACAAGATCTCTCACATCTTTATTAACAGACTCTTCCATTTCATATATCCTGAAAGGGTCAACCCCTGTAATCTCTCTCGACTCTGGATCAATTCCAACAATAATATTTCCACCTGTCGAATTACTAAAAGCACATACAGACCTTGCAAGTTCTGAACTTACCGGCAGGCATTTTTGAAATTCAAGAAAATAGCCCTCAGATTCATATATCAATCGGTGAATATCCATTATTCAAATATATTAAAAAAGAAGGCGTTATTAAAACATTTCTTTGGGATAGTTAATAAAATTTAGATTAATTTTTGTTATCGCCATTATCGAAATTATCGCTATATTTATTTATATCAAGTATTTTATCAAGGTTAATTTGTCTTATGATATCCATAATATCTGGAGAAACATTTATTATTGTGAATTTAACGTCATTTTGCTGACAGAGGGTTTGAGATTGTACGAGAATGCCGACGGAAATACTATCAAGAATTTTAACTTTCTCAAAATCCAGGAATATTCTGTTAACATCTTCTGTTAATAGCTTCATCATCGCCTGTTTAAGAGAACGTGCTACTTCAACATTTAAAAAAACTGTCTTTAAATGAATTTTTACAACATTATTTTTCCTGATAATTTCTAGATACATAACTAAAAATCTTCTATCATTTCCTGATTTTCGATTGAATACATACAACCATCATTAGACCCGCAATAGAGAATGCCATTATTAGTAACAGGTGTCGATTCGATAGAGCCATAAGTTTGAAATTTCCAGGCCTGATCACCGGTTGATAGGTTAAGAGCATAAATATTGTTATCTCGAGAACCAAAACAAACAAACTTATCTATTATAACTGCCGGGGTTACATTAAAATATGTCGGGAAAAATATTAGCATTTTCTGTTCACCGGTTTGAAATTGCCATTTTTTGGTTTGATCTTCAAGGTTTAAAGCATAAAAAAGACCACCATTAGAGCCAAAGTAAGCAATATCATCTTTAAATACCGGAGATGTAACCTGCTTGTCATCTGCTTTGAATACCCAGTTACCTGAACCGTCAGCCGGGTTTACAGAATGAAGAGTACCTGCCCAGGAACCTACATATAATGTTTCATTATAGATTATTGCTCTTGAAAGTCCTTCTGAATCAACTTCATATTTCCATTTAATTTCAGATGTATCTTTGTCTATTGAATAAAGGTATTGATCCCCGCTTGATACATATATATTACCATCGCTATCAACCATTGTCTGCGCACTAATAACATTATTTGTATGGAACTGCCAGACAGGTTCTCCACTTTCAGCTGAAAGGCAATAAACAACACCATCCCAGGCACCAAAAACCAGTTTATTGTTATCAAGCGAGTTTATAAATGTATCAATCTCACCATCTGTTTCGTATTCCCAGTTTTTTTCGCCGGTATCTTTATCCACAGAATAAACTTTATAATCATCTGATCCAAAATAAACATTTTTACCTATCACAACTGGGGTAGAGCAAATGTTAGAATTAATTTTTCTTTTCCAGACCAGATCGCCATTTTCAGTATCAAGAGCATAAAAATTACCATCATTAGAACCAAAATAGATTACATTCTGGTGTATATAAGGTGTCCCTTCGATGTGACCACCTGTCATAAACTTCCATTTTAAAGCCGCTTCTGGCACTTATATCTTTCCTCCAGCCTTATGTATTTGCAATACTGCCTCTTAGTTTATAAGCATTATAAATATCTATTAGCCATTTTAACTTTTGCTCATAAGGTAAGTCTTCAACACTTTCAATATTATACACACTTTTTAAAGAAAGTTTATCAAAATAATAAGAAATAAACTCGTTGACAAGGTTTTCTCTGGCAAAAAATTCAAAATCATCTTTTCTTTTAAGAAAATTGCCTATCAGGGTAAAATCTTTTGGAGTAATTTTAGAAATATTTGGTATATTTCCATCAAAATCTTCAGGAACTTCAGTATCCACAACTGGCACAGAGACTTCTTTTTCTTTAACTACAATCGTACCAATGGCAAAATCACCGAGCCGTTTTTCTTTTTTTGAAAATAAAACGAAATAGGGCCCTAATAAAAGATCAATAACTCTTAGGATATTACGAATAAACACTTCTAAAAAGCCTACAGGCTGACCATTTTCTCGTATAACCCTTATGCCAAGAAGCCTTTTTCCTGGAGTTTGACCTGACCAGAAAAACTCAAACAGTATAAAATAACCGTTAAAATTAAGAAAAAATATTGCTACAGCTAAAATAGAAACCAGATAATTGCTCACCTGATTCATCATATCGTGGAACAAGACCCCTATAGTACCCATAATTAGATAAATAAAGATCGTAACAAGAAAAATTATGAAATAATCTACCAGCATTGCTGCAAATCGGTTACCTATGCCAGCTAATTCAAACTCTATTTGAGTGTTTTCAGGAGTATTAATTTTTACTGTAAATTCCCACATATTCACTCCAGAATTATTTTCATATAGTATAAAATAAGATAAAGTAATTATAAAATAAAATTAAGAAAATGAATTTACAGAGATGGATTTTACAAAGAAAACCTGACTGGGAAAAACTTGAAAACCTGCTTGACACAGTCAATGCTAAAGGTTTGAGAGGGCTAACAAGTCAACAAATGTTAACACTTGGCAGTCTTTATCGGTCAGTATCAGCAGATCTTTCTCGCTCACGGGCTAATAATGCAGGTGAGCATATTATTGACTATCTCAACAGCCTGACTTCCAGGGCACATAACATTGTATACAGGCTGCCCCCTATGAAATTTTCAGATATACTGAACTTCTTTACTTATGAGTTTCCTGAAACCTTTAGAAAATGCTTTCCACAGTTTCTTATTGCTTTTCTGGTCTTCTGGATAGGCGCAGGAATAGCCATGACAACTGTACACATAGATCCTACTAATACCAGCCATCTTTTTGTACCTGAATCAGTCATAAATAAACTGCAACAGGGTGAAGTATGGACAGAAAAACTTGAAGCTAGCCCATTTATATCAAGTATGGTAATGACCAATAATATAAAAATAGCCCTCTCAGCCTTTGCCTACGGGCTTATTTTCGGCATCGGAACCCTTTACATTATGTTTATAAACGGATTCATGATAGGAGGAGGTATTCAGGTTGTTATTGAAAATGGACTTGGCTATAAAATATTGACCTTTATTGCTGCCCACGGGGTTATTGAACTTACTACCGTTTATATAGCAGGCGCAGCAGGAATAATCATGGGCTGGGCACTCATTAGCCCCGGTGATTATAAACGCTGGGATGCTGTTAAAATCAAAGGTAAAGAAGCCGGCAAACTTGCTATGGGCTGCGTCATACTTCTCATTATTGCAGGTACTATCGAAGGTTTAATCTCTCCTAATAACGCTATCCACCCGTATATAAAGTTTGCAATCGCCATAATGACAGGCCTTGCAATGATAATCTATTTCGGTTTCGCTGGCAGAAAAAAACAAAAAGAAACAACTAATTTAGAAAACCCGACTCGATCACATTAATTTTCATTTGAAAAATATTGCTTGCCTGTATTTAGCTACTATTAGTATGTTCTATTGCATTGATTTTCAAGTATGGCTAATTCTTTTTCACGAATAAAAAGGGCCTGCAACAGCAGGCCAAAGACATACGGGTTGTTAGACTTTTTTATTTTAATTCTATATAAATATGAATTTTTATTAACTACAACTAGGCAGCTTCTTTTGAAACTTCTCCTTTTAAGACCTTTTCGAGTTTCTCAATACTCTCTTGAATCCTTTTAGCAGCTCCATCAATCTGACTGGCTTCTGAATCAGGTTCTTTTTTAGCATTTGCAACCATATTTTGAATATTCACAGATTTTATAGTTTCAAGGGCTCTGGAATAATTAAGTCCCTGATATTTTGAAGCCATGTTAGTTAAGCTTTGCAAAGCTACATCTAAAAGGAACAGTTTCTCAGAAGGTTTATCAGCAAATTTTTCAGGTTTCATTATAATATCTTCAAACAGGTTGAAATATCCCATAGTTTCATATCTGCCAAGAACATAGGTTGCAACACATTTAGCATTATTATGAACCTGAGGATCAGCTATAATGTTCATTAAGACAGACTGAACCATTTCTCCCTGATTAACCAAACCATTAATAAAGACATTAAGCAGTTGATCCATAAATGGTGTCGGATTCTGGTGATCGCAGGCTTCTACAAACATATGTCCTAAAACATTTGCGCAGGTTTCACTTAACTTTTGATCATCAGAGTTTGCACCTTTGATAACTCCTTCAATGGCAAGAATAAATGCCTGACCATCTTCTGGTGTTATATTGCGGTCAATTTTACCGGATTCATCAAGTGCACTGACAGAAAAGTTTATTAATGGTTCAATATAACCTTTTTGAGACAGTAAACCAGCGCTCCACGCTTTCATTGTAGGATTATCTATTTCAAACAATACTTTCTCAAGCACTGGAGGCAATAACGGGTTTTGATCGTCAATTAATTGCTTGACCATTAGCTTTTGAGCCATCTGGTCTCCAGAATTTATTGCTTTCAGAAGGTTTTGAACGGCACTTTGTGCTTGCTGGACCATTATTTCTTGAAGTTCTTCCTGGCTCATATTAGACACTTGTTCCTGTGCTTTTGCTGTTTCAGCTTTATTAGCTTCTTCTCTGGCAATTATTTTCTCTAGAATAGGTGCTTGCAGGCTTTCTCTTATTTTATCAATTTCCTGAACAGCTTTATCAAGACCTATAATATACTCATTAATCGTTGTTTTCATTTCATCATAGGCAGGGACCAGATCAGAAAGCATCTCAAGACCTGCTTTTCTTTCTTTTGCTATATTCATCATTGAGATAGCACTTTCAATATTGGCTTCAGTATAGTCATCCTGTTTTTGCAGAATAGCTTCCTGCCATTCCAATATAAAGTTCAGTGCATCACCTTCAGGAGGTTCTGCTTTCAGTGCTTTTGCTACAGAAACATTTTCTTCCAGAGTATGCTTATATTCTGATAATGTAGAGCTATTTTCTATCTTTTGATTTGCAAATACTTTATCCAGCTGGGCAAAATAATTTTTCAGTACCTTTTCAAGGTCATCAACGGTCAGTTTTTGAGTTTTTGTTTCTAGAAGATCAGTAATAAATTCTTCAAACTGGTCTTGAATTATGTTTTGCTCTGCCTTACGGTCATTAAGCTGATCAACATTCTTCTGGACGTATTCTACAATCTTCTCTGGCCTCGGGCCTTTCAGGAAGTATTGAATAGCAGCTTTGGTCAGGCCGGATTGTTCTACAAAGTATTTAAGGGTACTATTATTATTCATAGGATCAGAAAGGTATTTGAATACTACTTCAAGACCTTTTTTAGATTCTAGAGGTATGCTATCTCCTGTTTTAGTATTTTGAATAAGTGAAGATTCAGGATCTCTCAACTTTTTAGCTATCTGTGGCATTTTTGCTTTAGATATATAATCTTTAATTTTAAACTCTATCTGGGCTTTTTTAGCAGCCTGGACACACATTAGAAGACCCTGTTTCCAGTTTTGCAGAACATTAGCATCTATAACAGTCATCTTATTGCCCATTTGTAACATTTCTGGAACTTCTTTTGCAATTGTTTCAAGAAATTCTTCAGGATAACTCAGGATGTAGTCTTCTTGCATTTTGGCTTCAAGTGCTTCTCTGGTAAATTTGGCCTCAGAACTACCCGGGTTTTTAGATTCTGTTTTAACCCATTCATTCATCATTCTCATTACATCATCACGATGTCTGGGTCTTACCAAGCTTTTTGCCATTACCATTTGATTTACTTTAATTGATTTTTGAACCTGTTCAAACATTTCTTTAATTTGTGCTAGTTCTTCAGGTTTATTTGTCTTTGCCTCAGCTTCTTTAAGTTGATTCAGCTGCATTATCATTCCATTTAAACCATTCAGGTTCTGGCTGACAGTTTCTTTAATAGTCTGATCGTCAACAACCTTGACAACAGGGAATGCAGGCCTTGCCCCATATTTCTTCAGGGCAACATCTTTTTCTTTTGCAACAAACTTATCAAGACCTACATAAGAGAATTCAACCTTCATGTTTCTATAAAGAGCTGTTAAATCAGCATTCTGGGTTAAATATGAATTAATTTCTGCTTTAAGCTTTTGTTCTCTTTGCTCAGGTGTCATATTTTTGGCTTCTCTTGTCTTAAGCCATTCTTTATGTTTATTTTCTATGCCCTGAACATCTTTATCAGTTTTTTGCTGAATCAATGTATTGAATACATAGTGGAATACAGCAGTTTTAAAGTCTTTTGTCGCTTTATCATTCAAACCACGTATTCTCTGTATTGTATAGAACGGATCCCTGAAGTTAAGACCTAGCTCTTCAGGTGTTGCTTTATCTAAAAGCTTGTCAAAGGTTTTTCTATCAAGATTCTGTATGGAATTAATCCTTTTAAGGAAAGCCTCATCAGATTTTGGATCAAACTTGGTATCAATCCAGTGAACAATTTTTTGACCAAGGAATGAATCTTTCAGGTCATCCATTGAATCAACTTTTACCATCTCGTTATATGTTTGATCAAAGGCAAAAGTCAGTTTAGCATTTAAAACCTCTGCTGCTTCCTTATTTTCACTGCCAGAATCTTTTCTAAAATTGGAAACTACGCTGGCAATTGCTTTATCAAACTGCGCCTGAAGTTTCGCAACAGAACCATCACACTGTGCAGGGATATTTTCTGTAATAGCAGCCAGTTGATTTTTAACGCTATCAAGATTTAGTTGATACTTTTGTTCTACTTCTTCTATAGCTGCACTGGCGTTTTCAAGAAACTTCACACCAACATATTCTATAGACTCTTCAGATTTATTGAAAAATTCACGCATTTCATTTTTGTGGTTTTCAATTATTCTTGCTTTTGCTTTTGCAAGGTCTTCAGGTGTTCTGGCACTATCAATCATCATATAGGTTTCATTATTCTGAGAAAGCTCAGCCAGTGCCATTTTATTAAGTAATATTTTTATTAAATTATTATCAGGAAGTGCATCAAAATCTGCTTTTGTGGCAATACCACCCTTTCGTTGCATCTTTTCAGGATCCATGCCTGGAGATACACTGCTATCACCTCTTATAAAGTCAATAAGTTTATCTTGAAGCTTGCTGGCAGATTTTTCTATCTGTTCTGCTTTTGCAAGATTTACAGCTTGCCCTGGCTTAGTAGTACTGAGAACTCCTCTTTCTACAAAGTTTTCAATAATTCTTGAAAGTTCAACTTTTTTAGCAAACTCGGGTAAATCAGGAGTATTAAGAATTTCATTTACAAATCTTGGCAGGTTCTTGCTGATAATCTCTGACAGGTTACTTCTGCCACCGGGTTGAAAGATTGGTAGCGGATAGTGTTCAGTAACGTTTGCAATAACTTCTGTCAGATTATTTTCCAGTTGATCAAGCTTATTATTATTTATTGCATCAAACACAGTATTATAAACAGATATAGTCAACTCACCAGACAGTTTTTGAATTTCAGGCATTTGCCCCATGGCAAGTTTATTGACCAGAAGTTCAACACGTTGCTGATTCTGCTCTGAATTTACACCAAACATTTTGCCTACAAGACCAGTAGCCTTCTCTTCAGCGGATAACATCTTGCCTTTGAGAATGATTTCCATAAACATAGGAAATTCACTACCAATGGAGCTGTCAAATTTTTCAGCCCATTTTTTACCAATTTTATCGGGTTTATGAATACCTGTGCCGGTAATAAGTTCTATTTCAGGGGTACCCTGTGTACCTGTCGGGTCAAAGAGATAACCGTGAGGCCCGCCACGTTTTGAGCCATAGTCGGTTCTTTCGTGCCCGCCGTCATCTGTCCAGACATGTTTGAGCTCTCTTTTACCCCAGGTATTATCGTGATAAAGAGCTCTTTGATCTTCAACTTTACCTGTTTCAGGGTTTAAGATTTGTTCGTCTTTTACATCATAGACATACTGGGCGTGCCCGGAATATCCATAATGCTCAACGTTTGTACCGGTAACACCACTGCTTTTGCCGGCCTGAATATGGTCAAGTGCTTCTTTAACATCGCCGGTTACAAAGTGGTCTTCACCTGATTGTTGTTTAAGCAATCTGGCATATTGACCATTATGCAGGCCGCTGCTGCCTTCTTCACCAATCCAGAAATGGCCTTTGCCTTTGCCTGCTTTATCATATACTTCCTGCAATTGAGGATCAAGCTGTTTATTCAGCTCAAGCCAATCTCTTTCGACCTCTCTTCTGATTCCATTCAGAGAAGATTTAATTTTTTTGAAGTCATCTTTAAACTGATGCAGTGGCTTATAGAGGTTAGTATCACTCTTCCAGCCTGGCTGACCTTTTTTAATTTCAGCTTTTTCATATTTTTTAATTTTATCCAGTTCAGCTTTTATAGCATCGAGTCTTTCTCTTGAGAATATTTCGCCTTTATTTTCAAGTGCTTTAAGAACAGCTTCTTTTTCAGCAGGAACGCCAAGCTCTTTTGACATTGCTTCAAGTCTTTCTGGCACAGAAGCTTCAAACTCTTTTCTTACTCTATTATAAGCAGCAAACTTAAAAAGCTTGTCCTGGAGCTTATACTGGCCTTTAAGACTGAATTTATCTTGCAGGCTGTCTAACTGGTCGGTCATATCCTCAACAAATAGATAGTGATCAAGAATTTGGCCAACAAATTGTTGAATACTTTGTTCTGCTACACCAGGCATTTGTTCACTAATAATTCGGGCTATTTTTTCTGATTTAACTTTCGGGCCTTCACTGGAATCTATAGCCATATTTTCAAGTTTTTTAATTTTAGGTTCAAGGTCTGCTTTTATTCTGGCATTTTGCTCTTTAGCATGTAAAAGCTTTGCCTGAAGGTCTGCTTTCTGGGCTGCACTGGAAGATTCTTTAAGCTCATGTTCCAGTTTAGAAATCTGTGCATCAGATTTTCTTATATCAACCTGCATACCTTGAATTTCTTTAGAAATAATATCTGGTTTCATTATTCTATCTGCAAGAGCTGCAGTATTAACATTCTGGTCTTGAGAAAGCTCTTTTAAGATAGCTTCAACTTTTCTGATGTTGATACTTACCAGTGTGGATGATTCAAATTCATTGTCTCTAATTTCTTTTCCGGCCATGACACGTTCTGTAAGGTCTTCTCTGAGGGATTTAACCACACCTCTGGTCTTGATAGTTGCTCTTAAGAGGTCATATGCTGGCTGATATTCTGGTGCCATGTTGAGTCTCAGGTGAGAATCTCTAAACATACCATAGTTTTGAACATCAAACGGTATGTATTGACCCACCTGTGTCAGGCCGTTTCCTGAGATGTTTGCAATATGCATCCAGTTGGAAACTGCTGCATCAACAATTCTGTAACCCTGATCAAGGGCTGCTTTATAGTCTATATTAGCTTTTTCAACTGTTATCTTATCTTTATCTTTTGGATCAGTAACATCATATACCTTCATAGTAGGCTTATCGTCAAGTTCTGCAACGAGGTTAGAAACATAAGCCAGTTTATACTCGTGTGCCATAGCCTTTCTGCTGGTAGAAATAGCTGCACACATGCCATGACTTTCCTGACTCATCTCTTTAATGGTCAGCATGGCTTCTTCCGGGGTTTTAATGACAACGTCATTAATAATTTCAGCCAGTGCCTGTACTTTTTTATCTTTCAATTGCGTATTAATCTTATATTCATCACTCATCATATGAGCTAACAATTTAAGACATTCAGTTTTTTCAGGGTAAGCAACTTCTGATGAAGCTATAAAATAGTCAAGGTGTTTGCGTGCTTTTACTTTATTTTCTGAATCTGTTGATTCTTTAAATTCTCTGGTATCAAGTATCTGATTTCTAAGGGCTATAAGGTCTTTTTCAAAACCCAGATGCGGATTTACACTCAGCCAGGTGACTCTATCGTTTTCTTTAGCCTGCTGCGGGAAAAGTAATTTAAATTCTTTTTCAAGGGCCGGTTTTTGCTTTGTGTTATTACCTGCAAGGGCTTTTTCTATAGATTGTTTCAGAAGGTTTTCCCAATTGACGTTTTGCACTTCATTTTTATCTTTTATTGAAGATTCGCCCTTAAGAAATCTATCAAGAGCTGAACCTGTTCTAACGCCATATTTAAGGTTTTTGGCCACATGAAGTAAAAATTTTACATTATCTGTAGTTGAATCTTCAGATAATCTTTTTAGTGCATTAATCATTTCACGTTCTTTAGGTTGAAACAACGCACCATTATCTGTAGTAAGTTCATTAACAAGATTTCTATCTGTTCTTTTCCCTTCAAAAGCTAGCTTTGCTGCGAGTTCTTTTTGTCTTCTTAGTGCAACTAGCTCTGCCTGATTTGCAGGTGAGGTAATATTAAACATTTGTATAGCCCCTCTCTGTATAATATTTTTCTTTACAACCCATTGAAAAACCCCTATTAAAGAACACGATTGTATAATCGTTTCCCCGGAATGTTTATTAAGTCATTAGTATTTCCTCATTCATTTTTATAACAACCCATAATTCAATAATCACAGAAAACTCCGTTTGAGCTTATTCAGTTCCTTAAAGGATAATATCGAGTTCGTTCTTCCTTTTTCTTTTAGTCATTTAACTACCCGTAATTGAATCAGTTTCGAATGTTTTACCTGTATATTAGTAATACTCTTGAAAATAGACTTATGCTATTACAGATGTGTTTTGTTATAAAAGTTTACAAGTAAACATAGCAAGAACACTGCCATTAAAAACGCCAAAATCAGCTCAAAGAAGTGATTCTGGCCAACCTTTCTTAAAAACTACCCCGAATATCTTTTTTAAAAAAAGTTAACGAACTTAATCAAAAGGGTCTCTGAAAAATTTAAACGTTCTCAGATTCAAGATATAAAGATGTCACCATTTGGATCAAAATTGTTATACTAAACGACATAAAAAATTAAACACTTCTAAAGTGCCCTTATTTTCTGAAATCTGATTACTTATGACGTTGATTATAGTATACTCAAAGATAAATACTATCAACATAGTGGAAAAGTGTTTGGAAAAAAAATTGTATAACATTAAAAAAGACCCTTTCGGGTCTCGATGCTTTAAGCCATCCACCTCCATATTAAAAATCATATATCATCAGGTAATGCGAATAAGGTTATTATTCAAAAAAAAACTCTGTTTACGAACAGAGCAGGTCTTTTGGGGTAATTATCTTTAAATTTGGGGAGAGGCAGATGTCAATAAATTACGGAAGAGAGGATGTGTGGCTATAGTAGTAAAGAGTTGAGGTTTGTTAATACCAGTATTACAACAATTGAAATGGTGCTTAGTGTTAATGCATAACCGAAGAGGGATATATTAGCTAATTTATCATCAATTAATTTTTGCATTTCGTTTTCTCCTTAACCTTACTCTCTAATAATAACTTTTTTTTGAAATAACCTCATCAAGCAAAATGGCTAAAATTGGCTATTTATAAGGGTGATTTTTTGCTCACCCTGACAGGTTAGAAAACTGCCAGAAATAGCTGTCAGATAAGAACTTCAGTTATATAACCCGGGTAAACCTGCCAACCTCTGGACTCTTTTTGAATATTTTACCAATTGTTAAAAATTTCCTTTTTTTCCTGTCGAAAGCTACAATATATTTGAACATATATGAGGAAGACAAAGGTTTAAGACCGGAAGGATGCTCTATGATAGGACGTAATGTATTAATAACAATGCTTATGCTGGCCCTGTTGACAGCAACACCGGCACCAGGCATGGCTAAACGTAAAGATGCTTATCTTCCACTGCTCAAAGCCGGAGAGTTTTATATTAACACAAGGCAATATGACCGGGCAATAGACAATTTTAAGAAGTGTATTGAGCTTAATTCTCTTTCTGATGAGGCTTATAAAAATCTGGGCTATTCTTACTATAAGAAAAAAGAATACCAGAAGGCTATTGATAGTTATAAACAGGCTTTAAGCCTGAATGCTGATGCAAAAAATGTCAGGTATCGCCTTGCAATGGCCTATAAGGCAACAGGTAATATTGATGATGCTGTTATACAACTTGAAAACGCTATTGACCAGAACCCCCGGGATGCAGAATCAATTTTTGAACTCGGTGTTATTTATGGGCAGAAAAAGCTTTATTCGCAGGCTATAGAAATGTTTGAGAAGGTTATAGCTATTAATCCTAACTATTCTAAAGCCTATTACAATCTTGGAGTAGCTTATTACGCTAAAAAAGACTTCAATAAAAGTCAGGAATATTACATAAAAGCTATTGAAGCAAATAAAAATAATGCTAACGCCCATAAAAACCTTGCTGCAATATATGTAGACAGAAAACAATATGTCGATGCTATAAATCACCTTAAAGCATATGTTAATAGTGCGCCTGGTGCAAGTGATGTTGACTTTGTAGAATTTCAAATTAAGAAACTAAGGTCTATAATAGGTGATAAATATACCCTGCAATAGTGTTTAAAATCTTTCTAGCAAAATAAAACCTGTATAAGACCTGTTTATTAAAGAATACAGCTATATATTTTGCTTGTACCTTAAATTAGTCAATTTAAAAAGATTTAATGAATAACTTAAAACTTTTTCGATTTTCAAAAAATACAAAATTAAGATATAGGTTGAACGAGCCGATTGGCCTAGGCTTTCAAAGCACGTATACGAAGTCAGCAAGCCAGTTGTGAAAAGTTTTTGCTTCTTTTTTCAAAAAGAAGAGACCCCATGCCTTCCTTCAGGGTGGGTGGGCTTTGGGTTTTGAAAATCGAAACCAGAAAAATCTATTGTTATTGTTATACATTAGTCTTTTAAAGTGCATCTTTGAAACATTTGCAGTTTACAAAATCTTTTGAGCTATTTAATATTGTTTAAACCAATGAATTCTTATCAATGGTGAATACCGGTAGAAAAAAATGGTTTATCGTAGCACTAGCAGTTGTTGAGAGAAAAAAATGAGCAAAACTGAGCAAATATTAAATGATTCTAACCTGGTTATCAGTCAGCATCCTTTAACAGCACATAACCTGACAATATTAAGAGACAAAAATACGCCTCCTGAGGTGTTTAGAGTGGCAACAAAGAGATTGGCAAACATTCTTTCATTTGAGGCATTAAAGACATTGCCGGTTAAAAGAGTTGAAGTAGAGACACCACTTGAAAAAACAGAAGCCGATATTCTGTCACCTGATTATGATATAGTTATTGCGCCTATTTTGAGGGCGGCTTTGACTCTTTCTATGGTGATGGAAGAATTGATTCCGCAGGCGAGGGTGCATCATATAGGTTTGTATCGTAATGAAGAAACCCTGGAGCCTGTCAGCTATTATAACAAGGTGCCAGAAAATATAGAAAAACCTGACAAGCAGATCATCTTTGTGCTTGATCCTATGTTTGCAACTGGTGGATCTGCCATTGCGGCTGTACAGATATTTAGAAATATTGGGGTTCCTGAAGAAAACATTACTTTTGTATCCATGATATCTGCCCCTGAAGGCATAGAAAAATTCAGGTCTGTTCATAAAAAGGTTAAAATTATTACAGGTGCAGTCGACAGGCAGCTTAATGACAGAGGATACATTATGCCCGGCCTCGGAGATGCAGGCGACAGAACCTATAACACTATTTATTAGTATCTAAAAAGCTTCTTATAACATAGCTTGCCATTATAAACCCTGAAACAGGCGGAACAAAAGGCGTTGAGCCTGGAGGGTGTTTATTGTCGAGGGCTTCATTATCAGGTTCTGAATAATCAGGTTTTACTGGGGTTTCAGAGCTTACTACAAGAGTGACCCCTTTTGTGATACCTATTTTTTCAAGATTTTTGCGTATCTTTCTTGTTAGCGGGCAGCTAAGCCCTTTAGTTTCTGATATATCTTTTATTGTCAGTGCCGAAGGGTCAAGTCTATTGCCTGTACCTGAGCTTGATATAAGAGGTATATTATTTTCTCTGCAATACTGTATGAGATCAATTTTTGAATTTACTGAATCTATTGCATCAACAACGTAATCAGGTTTGCTGGCAAAAATTTCGCTGTTTAAAGAGGCTTCATAAAATATGTTGTGTGTTATAACCTTTATATCAGGATTTATTAAGAATATTCGTTCTTTTATTACTTCTGTTTTGAGCCTGTTTATATTGTTTAGAGTTGCTATAAGCTGCCGGTTGATGTTTGAAGGGCTAACGCTGTCAAAGTCTATCACAGACAGAGAGCCGATGCCAGTTCTAGCCAGAGCTTCAGCGGCGAATGAGCCAACTCCACCCAGGCCGAAGACCATTATATGTTTTTTAGACAGCAGATTTTGAAAGGCTTCACCCCATAGAAGCCTGTTCCGATGGTAGATTGATGCCAGTTCGTCAGGGTTAGACATTGGTTATTTCTTTTTACCGAGTTCGTGAAGTTTTTTATAAAGATTCTTTTCTTCTTCTGATGGGTTTTCTGGTATTGTTATTTTAAGTTTTACTTTGTGGTCGCCGTGGTTACCGTCACTTTTTGGCAGTCCTAGGCCTTTAAGTCTGAGAGTTTTTCCGGCTTGAGTTCCTGGAGGTACTTTGAGGTTATAGTTACCCTGGAGTGTCTCAACCTCTATTGTGCATCCTAGAACAGCTTCAGGGGCTGAAATTTCTACTTCTGACATAACATGTTCATTTTCAATTTTGAATCTGGGGTCATACTTTTGTCTTACTTTAAGGTAGAGGTCGCCTTTTCTTCTGTTACTTGTTTTGCCTTCACCTGAGAGTCTGATTTTAGAGCCTTCTTTAACACCTGCAGGAATTTTAACATTTAAGTTTTTAGATATTGTAGTAATACCGCTCCCTCCGCAATTATAGCAGGTGCTGCCCCTTCCAGAACACTGGTCACAGGGTGCAGCGTAGGCGACTCTAACAGATTTTTCAGTGCCTGTATGCATTTCTTGCGGTGTTAGGTGAATGGTTTCTTCGATATCAAGGTTTTCAGCAGTGGTATGAGGTGATTGCCCTTTGTGTTTTCTTCCTCTGGTACCGGTATCATAAGTGTAAGATCCTGATGAGTGGCTCTGATGGTTTCTGTCAAAGCCTGAGCCTGTTGAGAAGCCGCCTTTAGCCAGATCTCCGAAGATGGCTTCAAAGAAATCGCTGAATCCCCCGAATGCCCCGCCTCTAGTAAACTCTGAGGCAAAGTTGCCCAGGTCGCCCAGGTCACCAAATTCAAATGAAATATTTTCATAACCTGGTGGAGGTGTAAAGTCGGCGCCCTGTTGCCAGCTGTTGCCAAGGCTATCGTAGCGTTTTCGTTTTGCGGGATCGCTTAAGACTTCATAGGCTTCATTGATTTCTTTAAATTTCTGGCTTGCGCCGGGGTCATTTTTATTGACGTCCGGGTGGTGTTTGCGGGCAAGTTTGCGGTAGGCACTCTTTATTTCCTGTTCTGATGCATCTCTTGAGAGTCCTAATATGTCGTAATAGTCTTTATATTTCAATTATTAATATCCTGTGTCGCTGTTTCTTACCTGATTTTATAATAAACCTGTTTAAAAATAAATCATATCATCTGAAGAAAACTTTAATATTGATTAAGAAATAATTAATGCAGGTCAGAGAAAGCTTATGTATCAGTATTATTAGATACAGGGCAATATTGTTCTGGTGGTATGCCTAGGAGTTCAATGCTTTCTATAACAAATTTTGGTGTTCCTGCTAGTGTAAGGTGGTCATTCAAATAGATTATAGTGCTTCCGTGAGGTATAATGGCTTCTTGTTCACGTTTAATATGTACTACCAGTGTGTCTCCTGGCAGTTTAATAGTATTCAGTGGAATGCCGTTAAAAGCAGTGTTTGTGAGCCATACATCTGCGATTCGTATTTCTTCTTCCTGGCCGCTGAGCATTGCCAGTGCATCTGGTGCTATCAGGCGGTTAACAATATTTCCTACTGTTGACACGATTTTGTTTACAGGTTCTATTTTCTGGTTATAGAACATTTCTTCATTTTCAGGAGAATTAACAATAGACATCAGGTGGCGCACTCCAAATGTATTGCGAGCTGTCAGGCATATACTGATGTTAAAATCATCTTTATCGGTAGTAGTGATTAAAGTTCTGGTTTTGTTTATATCCAGGTTGATAAGTGTTTCATAAATGTTTTTGCCGTATTTTACTACTGGCAAGCCTCTTTTTTTTGCATCTTCGTATTCTTGATTGTTTGTAGCTGATAAAATAACGTCTTGCTTTTGATTGAGCAGCTCTTCTGCCAGCAATCGGCCCAGGTAGTCAGAACCAATAATAGTTATACGTTCTTTTTTCTCTTCTTTCTTGCGTTCATATAATCTATTAAACATAATTGGTGCAGAAATACAGGTAATAACGGCAACCATAACAACGGCAGCATTTACTTCTTCTGAAATAAGCCCCTGTTTAAATGCAATAGTTGAGGCTGCAATTATTAAGCATAACCTTGCAGAAAGCAAAACACCTGCGCTGATAGATTCTTTTAGTGTATGAGAAAAAGTAAATATCAGTGATGCAATAATTTTATTGGCAAATGCAAATAAAACCAGCAGTACCAGTATAACCCAGGCTTTATCAGAATTGAAAAAGACATGTAAATCAATATCTATGCCTACAGAGATAAAAAATACCGGTATAAAAAAACCATAGCCAATAGCGTCCAGTTTCATTTCCAGTCGTGAAGTTTTGGCTTCTCCGAGAATGATAGTAGTAATTAATCCAGCAAGAAAGGCCCCCAGAATAACCTCAAAGCCGAGCCATTGAGACATTACAATGAATAATACCATCAGAGCAATTGCCCCCCGGACTCTAATCTGTGTTGTTGCTGAAGACAATTCATTGATAATAGGCTTAAAGAAATAAAGTTTCTTAATAAAACTGTCAAAGGAGCGTGATAGATGAAGTTTATGAGCAATAAATACGAATATACCCAATAACAGGATAATAGTAAAGGTTGAGAAACCTGCTGTTTGAGTGTGACCGGCTATAACAATAGTAATAAGTAACATTACCATAAAGTTTGAAGTCAGTGCACTTATTAGAATCAACTGTCCGAGGCGTGTTTTTGACAGCATTTTATCTTTTATAATTGGTACTACAACACTTACTGAGGTTGTTGAAAGAATAAGTGCCATTATGAACCAGCTTTGAACAAGACCTTTAAAGAAAAGAATTATTGCAACAACAGATGAGATAAGCAGAACAATAAAAAAGAAAGATATTGCCTGAAAGAGTGGCTGGTTAAGAAATTTTCTTTTAACCAGGGTCATTCTATTTATTCTTGATTCAGAAGCAATCAGGCCGAAATCAATTTCAAGACCTGACAGAAACATCAAATAGGTAAACCCAAATAGAGACAGGAAGCTTAACCAGGCTATAGAATCAGTGCTTTCTATAAGACCCAGGCATGATTTACCAATAATGATGCCACATACTACCTCGCCAACTACAGCAGGCACAGGCAATTTTGACGCTTTACTGAACCATGAAGTCAGTATAGGTATTAAGAAAGCCAGTATTGATACAATTAATAAAGGATATAGAGGTAGTGTAGCGTGATTATCCACTTTGGGTTCCGTTTTTAAGTTATATTCAACAAGTATATATTATACATAATTGTTGCAGTTATGCAATAATTTTATTTATTTATTCCATCTGGTATCAGGCGATATCCTCCGCCATAGATGGTTTCAATGTATTTTTTATCAGGGTTTGCTTTATTGAGTTTAGATCTGAGGTGCCTTATGTGTACTCTGATTGTTTCAACATCGTCTTCATCTGTGTATCCCCAGACTTCTTTAAGGAGCATGCCGGCAGAAACTGCTTGCCCGTGTTGTTGTATAAGGCAGTTTAACAGTTCATATTCAGTAGGTGTAAGTTTTATGCTATTATCGTTAACCTTGATTTCAAGGTTTTCAGGAACCAGCGTAAAGTCACCAATAGAAAGCAATTCAGGCATTGTAGCAGATGCAGGTATTGAACCTCCTCGTTTAAGTAGAGCTTTAACCCTGACTTTAAGCTCTGGTATTTCAAATGGCTTAACGAGATAGTCATCGGCTCCTGAGTCAAAGCCTTTGACTTTATCCTGCAGCATGCCCAGTGCTGTCAGCATAAGTACGGGTATATGCTGTGTAGGCTGATTTTGTCTCAGTCTTGACGATACAGTAAAGCCGTCTACCTCTGGCATCATCACATCAAGAATAATCAGGTCAGGTATTTCCTGTTTAGCAAGAGCCAGACCCTTTATAGGGTCTGATGCTGTTATAACATTGTAGCCCAGGATTTCGAGATTAATTTTTACCAGCTCAAGTATAGAGTGATCGTCATCTATGACTAATATTGTACTCAAGGTTAAGTCCTTTCTAGCTTTCTCGTGGTCTTTCTTCGAGTTTAACTTTTACATTCTTAAGTTCACCATCTCTAATGATAACCAGATCGATTGTTTCATCGGGTTTTCGGGATTCAATATAGCTGACAAGCTCCTGAGTTGATTCTATTATTTTATTGTCGATTGAATAAATAATGTCTCCGCCGACCATGATTTTGTATCTGCCGAGTTTTACAACTTTGTTTCCGCCTCTTATGCCAGCTTTATGTATAGGTGAGCCGGTTATGATGGTTTGAACTAAAAAGCCCGAGTCTTTAGGAGAGTTTAAAATTTTTGATAGTTGAGGTGTCAGGGGCAACAGGTGTGCTACACCAAGGTACGGGCGTTTGACATAGCCATGTTTTACCAGGTCATTTACAATATGTTTAACAGTATTTATAGGTATTGCAAAGCCAATGCCAATGTTTCCGCCAGCACCAGGGGCAAAAATAGCAGTATTAATTCCAATCAGGTTGCCTCCAGAATCTAGCAGAGCTCCACCAGAGTTGCCCGGGTTAATAGCAGCATCTGTCTGTATGATATTGTCTATTATACGGCCGTTTTTTGATTTCAGAGTGCGTCCGAGGCTGCTTACTACACCTGTCGTAAATGTGCTCTTCAAGCCAAAAGGGTTGCCAATAGCATAAACCATCTGACCCACCTGCAAATCGTCTGAGTTGCCAAACTTAATAAAATTAAGTTTTTTTCCTTCTTCAGGAGTAATTTTTAACACAGCAAGGTCATTATTAAGATCACGGCCAACAACAGAGGCCGGATATTCTGTGCCATCGTAAAGTGTTACAGTAAGTTTTGAGGCACTCTCTATAACATGATTATTAGTTACAATAAGGCCTTCAGGATCTACAATTACTCCAGAGCCGCTGCCCTGCTGGGGTATAACTTGATAGAAAAAGTCATACGAAAGAGCAACGCTTGTTATATTGACTACGGCAGGGCTTGCCTGTCCATATACCTCAATATTAACTTTCTCTTCAGGCGTCAGTTTATGCTTGACTTTTGAAGTGCTTGCTTCAACCAGCTGATTAGCTGGAATACTCGATGTTGAGCTTTTCTTTTCATAATAATTTATGCCATACAAGAATATGGTCACTATAACACTTGTCAGTACGACGGTTAAAAAGAACCTTAAAGGGTTAGCCATGCTTTTTTTCTTCTCCTCATTAGTTTTCAATTAATCATTGCTTTTGAAGTACTATTTTATATTAAAAATACTATATTTTTTAAGGTAATTTTAAGTACTATAACAAATGTAATCTCTGAATAACATAAATTTTCTCAGATTCAAGAAATAATTGTCGGGGGTTCTTTTAAAGTATTCAGGTTTCATCGGTACAGGGCAAGGTGTTTTTTAATAATAAACTATAATTGTTTTCAGGCCCAAAAAGCAGCATTAGAAGTGGTATAATAAATTATTACTCACCCTTTATGTATAATTCCATTTATTTTAAAAAAAGAGAGAATTTCGTTACCTTTTTCAGGAAAGCCATTCTATGAATAAGTTTATAAAAATGGGTGATGCCCATTATAGAATTAACAAGGATTTAGCAGGTAGCAAAAAGATTGATATTTTTGCTACTGAGCCGATCGTCAATGAACTTAGTGATTCTACAATTAAGCAGGCCTGTAATACTGCAATGACACCGGGCGTGGATAAGATTAATCTTAACGCTGACGCACATGAAGGCTATGGATGCCCTATTGGTAGTGTAGTAGCAACCAGAAATACAATTATGCCCGGGCCAATTGGTTATGATATCAGCTGTTCAATGTCTTATCTTCAAACAGATTTGCCTGCAGAAGAGCTAAAAACAAAAGAAGCCCGCAGAAATATTATAAACAGACTGACAGATTATATTCCGCAGGGGGCAGGGTCTAAAATGGCCCCGGAACAGATTAATATCGACCACAAAACTTTCCTTGAAATACTGGAAAAAGGTGCATCAGATAAAGAGCTTATTAAAAAGCTCGGCATAGAACCTTCTTGGGTAGAAAATCTTGAAAGAACCCATCTGCCTGCTGACCCCGGGGGTTTAAGTGCAAAAACTCTCAAGCGTGGCGAAAATCAATCAGGCTCTTTAGGGGGCGGTAATCATTTTCTTGAAGCACAAAAAGTTGATATAATTGATCCTGAAATATCAAACGCCTGGGGCATTAACAATAATACCGGTATACTGACTCATTGCGGGTCAAGAGGGCTGGGACATCAGATAGCAACAGAATATTTTGAAATACTCTGGAAATACACCCAGGAGAAATACCCTGATTTTAAAAATAAAGATCTCGTCTTTGCTGACGTAGAAAGTGCTATAGGGAGAAAATACCTGTTATCTATGGGCTGTGCTGCAAATTTTGCTATTGTTAACCACCTCCTCATTAATTCTGCCATTTATTCAGCGTTAATGGATATTTATCCCTCTGTGAAGTGCCATCTGGTATATCATATCTCTCATAATCTAGCCCAGAAAGAAAAAATTAGCAATAAAGAGTTTTATATCCACAGAAAAGGGGCAACCCGGGCGTTTCCACCTGAACATCCTGCACTGGAAGGCACAAAGTTTTTTGCTACAGGTCATCCAGTTATTATACCGGGGTCTTCTCTTACCGGCAGCTCTATCATGGCTGGTGTTAAAGGTAATGAGAAGAATTTTTACTCTACGCCTCATGGTAGTGGCCGTACTATGAGCAGAAGAGCTGCTAAAAAGAAGCTTTCTCAGGCATACGTCAACGAAAAAATGGATGAAGCAGGTGTTCTGTTCAATAAAAGAAATTATCCTGTTGATGAGTTTGCAGAAACCTATAAAGATTATGATGAAGTTATTAAATCCGTTGTTATGGCTGGTCTTGCAAGAGAGGTAGCAGATCTAAAGCCGCTTTTTGTCATAAAGGGAGATTAAATTTTTCTTGCAGGGCTTCAATATAGCGAAAAATTATTATACAATATTAAGGTATACCTTACATAATTATATTGGTAGATACTTATGCCCTCACGTGGTCTATATAATAAATTATTAGAGTTAAGAGAAAATAGAAATCTTGCACAGTATTACTGGAGTGCTGTTCATAAATGTAGCGGTATTGTAGAATCTATTTCGTCAGATACTGTGACTATCTCACGAATAAATCATCTTGGCGAAGAAGACGGCAAAATTACTTTTCCGACAGGGCAGATCACCCATATTATTGAAGACAGCCAGGAAATAAGGGAAATCAAGCAGCTTCTTATACAAAAAAGCTTCAAGCTATAGTTTATCAGCATGTCAGGAGAGTTTTTACCAGTTTGAATCTCTTATGATGATTGTTTCATCTTTAGTATCTTTTTTCTCTGTTCTGAGGTGTTCAAGTTTTTGCAGGGCATCGGTAACGTTATCAAACTGGCTATAGGTCATAGTGCGAAATTCAATTTCTTTTCTAAGCTTCTGATAAGTAGTAATGCCGTTTTTATGTGTGATTGCCAGAATATAGCCTGCGAGTTCAAGCTCTTTTTTTGAGAAGGTTATTGCTGCCTGAAAGTGATAGATGATTATACCAATGATAAAGAATACACCGATCATAATCAATATCATATGAAAGGTAGAATTGGTTTTACCAAACTCAATACCCCAGTTTAAATAGTCTGCAATTACTATCAAACCAGTAGCACTGGCAGCTTGATCAATGATATAACCAAGGAGAAAGAATACTCCTCCGAACAGAAAAGGGAAAAGTACAACAAAAAAGGTTACATTGATATTTTGAATAAGCAGTTTATGGTTATAGGTTTTAACTTGCTCTTCAAGCCGGCTGGTAAGAAGATATCGTCTTCTATTGAAATCCTGATTTGATTGCTGGTTCTGTTCTTCATGTTCGTACATTAATGCTTTTCACTTACTCTTCAACTATAGTAACATTTTTAAGCTCTGCCGGTGTGAGATCAACGCCGGGTTTAGCCTGAACTTTAAATAATATTGGTGAAAAATCTTTAGACGGGCTGTAAAGTATACTTCTGCCTGTACCGTTTACAAGTGTTATGGCAGATATTTTCCACTTGCTATCTGGTATATACTCAGGTATTTGCAGGCATACTATGGCATATTCTTCATCTCCCGGCCAGTCTATGCTGGCTTTTGCTTCAAATACAGGTGATCCTGGCAAATCTCTTAGATTGGTTGCTTCTATTTCTGCTTTTTTGATTCCTGATTGTTCATCTGCGGCTTCGATTTTAATTTTGATGCAATCTCCAGCAGTAATTACTTTCATTTTCAATCTCCTGATAAAAAATGTTTTTAAAAGACCTATTTATATTTTTACCGATACATAGAGTTTTGTAAAATATTTTTCATATACTTGTTTTGAGATGTGCTTATTGAGAATGGTTATTGTTAATCAGCCAGTAATATTTTAATTTTGATAAACTTATAGGTTATTCAAATGACTCCATTAGTCTTTTTTTTATGAATTTGTTTTTATATGCAATTTTTTTGATAAGATAAAAATTACTCCTTTTTGCTGTTAGCGTGTATTTGCTATGATGATATGAATTCAATTAAAGGATTGAAAGCAGAGAAATAATACATATGTATTATTTTATCTCTGGTTAATAAACAACAAGCTAGAGGGTTTTTGAATGACTAAATGTTTTAAAATACTTGTTATAACGTTAATAACATTACTTATTTGTTGTATACCTTCAATGGCAGCCAATTATAAATTTAATGTCAACCAGAACTATTCTGATATCTATATAAATAAAAATGGATCTATTGATATAGAGTATAATATAACGTTTACTACTCTTAAAGGGGCAAAACCAATTGATATAGTTGATATAGGCTTGCCCAATAAGTTTTATAACCTTTCAACCGCTCAGGCAAAGATTGACGGTAATAATCTTCAATCAATAAAAACTTCATCATACATACCTGTCGGGGTTGAAATAGCTCTTGGCAAAAATGAAATCAAACCAGGAGAAAAGAAAACTCTTTATTTCATAATAAATAACTCTAATATGGTGTTTCAGGATGATGCTGATGAAGAGTATGCAGCGGTTGAATTTTACCCTACTTATTATGGTTCAAGCTTTACCAGTGGAGTTACAGATCTTAAAGTATCATTTCACCTACCAGATGGGGTGACAAAAGATGATATTATTACACGGCATAACCCTGAAGTAACCTTCAGCGAAGATGAATCAGGCAGGCTGATTGTAACCTGGCAAAATGCAAATGCATCACCTTCATCTCAGTATAAGTTCGGGGTATCGTTCCCTAAAAAGTTTGTGGATAAAGTACATGATCCAACAGAATATACTCCTTCAAGCGGTTATTATACTTATTCTGACCAGTCTTCAGGGCAAACGTGTGAAAACTGTTTTGGAGTTTGTCCGTTTATTTTTTATTTTGGAATCTTTTTCTCTGGTTTTTTCGGTTCAATTTTTCAAAGGTTTACACTGAAAAATAAGTATCTGCCGCCTGCAGGTAAGGTTGAAGGCTTTGGAGCCAATACCAAACTTAAGCCAGCTGAAGTAGCTCTGCTAAAACAATTGCCTCTTGCGAGGGTTTCATCAATAATTATGGCATCACTCCTTAAGAAAGGGGTTATTACAGAACTGTATCCTGATTATAAAATAAAAACAATTAATAAAGATCCTGAGCTCATTAAAACACTTACACCTTTTGAAAGAGAATACCTCAGAATTACTGAAATTTTAAGTGCTACTGCCTCAAAAGCTGTTTCTAAAAAAGGTGCCAAAGCAGAATTAAAAGAATTTTTCACTGATTTTATTGAAGATACAGTCAATAAAATGAATAAATTCAACCGTACAGAGACTATAGCATATTTCAACAGGCTTACAAAAGATTCATGGAACGAAATAGATATGTTAGTCAGAGAGGGTGACATCTATAGCCTGAGAAAAGCAGGGCAAATTCTGGATTCAAACTTTGAAATATTGCTTCTTGATAAAGGCTTTAAAAAGAAAATTAAACCTGTTCTGGGTAATAAAGATATTCCAAAGTCTAAATGGCTTTTAAACCTGAGAAAACTGAAATCTGAAATGAATAGAATCTCAAAGGGCATTGATTTAACAGAAGATTATGATGATGAAGATGATGAATATTATGTTGACTATTTTATAAATATCTTTGATGCCTATGATTACTTTTCATACTGTAGAATAAATGACATAGCCTATGATATTGTTAAAATAACAAACCCTGACATTATACCAAAGCCATCCAGTAGCTCATCTTACGGTGGTGGAGGTTGTGCCTGCGCCTGTGCATGTGCCTGTGCTGGTGGCGGGCGTTAGTTTTACCCTTAAGGAGCAATTATGAGTAAATTTATTGATAAAATAAAAGAGTTTTTTACGCCTCCTGAGCCCCTTAAAGAAGGCTTTTACCACTCCAGAATAGATGACCCTGATTCAGATGAGTATGTCAGGCTTCATCTAAGAATAAACAACAATCAGGAAGGTACTCTTATAGTCAATGCCTCAAAAGTAGTACATACAAATCGTACAGCAACAGAAATAGCAAAGTTTATGATAGATGGGCTTAATGATGAGCAGATCATTAAGAAGCTTAAATCACGTTTTGCTGCCAGAGAATACGTTATCAGAAAGGATTATGAACAGTTTAAAGACTTCTTAAACAGGTTGATTAAGGATGAACCTGATCTTGAAAATACAGGTTTTCATATGAGCTATGTTCCACCTTATGATGTTGAGTCTGAAGCCCCATATAGAGTAGATCTTGCTTTAACGTATCGGTGTAACAATAACTGTATTCACTGTTACGTCGAAAGACCAAAAGATTATCCTGAGTTATCGACAGAAGACTGGAAAAAAATCATAGATATTCTCTGGGAAAAGACTGTGCCGCAGGTGACTTTCACTGGTGGTGAAGCAACCTTAAGAGAAGATCTTGCTGAACTTATCTGCCACGCAGAAGATAGAGGTATTGTAACAGGTCTTGTTACTAATGGACGCAAGTTATCTGATAGTTTATATCTTCAATCACTTGTAAAGGCAGGGCTTGATCATATACAAATTACTCTGGAATCTTCTAATAAAGAAATTCATAACAAAATGACACAATGTGATAGCTATGATGAAACCATTAATGCCATTAAAAATTGTGTCAATGAAGGTATACCTGTTATTACTAATACAACACTGACGTATCATAACATAAATACAATTAAAGATACGGTTAATCTGCTTAAAGATCTTGGTTTGAAAACGTTTGCATGCAATGCAATCATTGAAGCAGGCGGCGGTGTTGATAATGCCTTTGCCCTGAAGATCGAAGACCTTGTTAAAGTTGTTGATGAAATACAAATGCTCGCAGATGAATTGGGCCTTAATTTCATATGGTATTCACCTACAAAATACTGTGAACTCAACCCTGTAGATATGGGAGTAGGTTTTAAACAGTGTACAGCAGGTAAACACAACCTTTGCATAGAACCTGATGGAAGTGTAATACCCTGTCAAAGCTATTTCTGCTCGCTTGGTAATATTTTAACTGATGACTGGATGGTTATATGGCAACATGATGTACTTCAAAAGCTCAGAAATCACGATTATACAACTGAAGAATGTAAAACCTGCGAGTCACTGCCAGCCTGCGGTGGAGGATGTCCTCTGGCAAAATGACAAGAAAAGCAGAAAGCAGTAACAAACAACTGGAAAGACAGGCTAAATGGACTGAAGACCTTCGTTCTTCGCTCTACAGGCGTGCAGGTATAAGAACACGAAAAAAGATTCTTGATGTTGGCTGTGGCACAGGTATTATAGCTAATGAACTTGCTCAAAGATCCGGCAACAGTGTCACAGGGATTGATATTAATTCAGAGAGAATCAGCAAGGCACAAAAACTTTATCCTGATGTTGATTTTCAGGTTACCGATGCCCTGAAAACTGGGTTTGAGAGCTCTAGCTTTGATTTGATTGTGTCATCCTTTCTGTGGCTCTGGATCAACGAAAAAGAAACTCTAGCTAATGAAATAAAACGCCTGCTAAAACCTTCAGGAGTATACATATCACTTGCAGAATTTGACTATGAGGCTAGAATAGATTATCCTGAGCCTCTTATGAAAAAGAAAGATCTCTATATTCAGCTTATCAAACAGGATGGTGGAGATCCTTTCGCAGCAAGACAACTGCCGAATCTCTTTAATGATAGTAATTTAAATACTACCTGGGGGGCTTCATGTTCAGCATTCAGAGAATTGCATCTGATTGAAGATTTTGAAAAAGACTGGCAGCACATTAAAGAACATCTTGCACAGGAATCTTTTTCTCAAAACCTCCAAGATATCTACATTCTAGAAAAGAAATTTCTTAAAAACAAAACACGCTTTGTCTTTATGCCTGTTTTCTGGTTGTATAGCGTGCGGTCAGGTTAATACAAATACTTCCCGACTTTCGATATAAAAACGCCTGAAAGCGCATAAAATAAGGAAAGTTTAATTTTTTTAGGGCACTACATCTACCTCAAAAAATTTTTTCAGCTATTAGTGATTCTTAGTGATCTACTATATTTGTCTTATTGGAACTCGGGAAAGAAATCGACCGTATATACGTTGCTAAATACGTTAATTTAAAGTCTTAAGAACCTAAATTACTCCTTTTAACTTAAAATTAAAAGGGTCAGAATTTATCTGACCCTTTTAATATATTTATCTAAACTGGTTTAAACCTGAGCAAGCTGTTGCACAGGGCGTAATGTATTAATTGAATCAACTATTGATTTTGCAGCGGCTATCATTTCAAGCTCAGAAGATAGCTTATTAATAAATTTGCCAACACCAACTCCGCTGGCACCTGCTGCAATTGCCATAGGAGAAGTTACAGGACCGATACCGCTTGCTGTTATAATTGGCAGATGCTGAACATTAGCAGCTAATTCTACTGTATTGGCCAGTGTTAATGAAGCCTTTTCAATTAGACCTAAAGCTCCCGGAGCATCAGGGCTGGTATAGACTGCACCCTCTGTTTGTATCATATCTACACCAAGTTCATAAAGCCTATCTGCTAAGTCTACTTGTTCTTTAACTGGCAGGTGTCCCGGTACTGTTATACAGACCATTGCTAGGTCTCCAATCAGGTCTATTGTTTCTACTGCCAATTGGTAGACCTGATCTGATGTAAACTGTATTCCTTCTTCATAAAGGGCGTCAAAGTTGCCAAGTTCAGCTACATCTGCTCCATGTTTTACAGCCATAAACAACTCTTTCGGATCCACGGAAGACGCAAATATTGCTATATCTGTTAATTTTCTTGCTTCAAATACTATTTCAGGCTTTGCTGCAACATCTACTGCTGTTGCTTTTGCTTTATCAGCTGCTTTGACAACTTTCTTTACGTTTTCAATATCAAAATTTGATATGCCTGCAATGATTTTTACACATTTTCTTTCACTTAAATCTTTTTTGAGCCTGGCTGTTCTTTCCATTTTTTCTTCTCCTGTAGCAAAATTTCCGTCCTTGATTGGTAAGATATGACAAAATATCGTTCTTTGCAAGACTGTTTATTGTAGTTAAATTTACTAATATTCTCCTGAAACCTGAAATTTTTAGCTTTAGCCATTTTTTGAAACTCTATTTACCTTAATATTTGTTCATTAAGAATGGATACTTTTTCTCAGGGTAAAGTTTTTGAGTTATATTTAGTTGTTAAATTGTTCTTTGATAAACTATTGCTGAATGCTTTTACCCTGGGGGCGGGAGGGTGGGCTACTGTTACCTTATATAAATCTGCACTTTAGCAATACAAGTCTTCTGGCGTTTGTGAAACGCTAATTTTTCTTATGAAGTCAGATAATACACTACACTTCTTACTCCAAAGCCAGTATATCCCTTTGGAAGCTCATATTTGTCTTTTGAAGAATGTGCAGCGCCTGCTATATCAAGATGAATCCAGGGTACTTTATTTACAAATTCCTGTAAAAAGACTCCAGCAAAAGATGTCCCTGCCTCACGTGTGCCTGAATTAATCATATCTGCTACATCGGATTTAAGAAATTCTTTGTATTCATCATACAAAGGCATTTGCCATACTTTTTCACCTGAAGAGATAGATTTTATTAAAAAGTCTTCAACTAAATCCTGATTATTGCTCATTATTCCAGCACAACACTTGCCCAGTGCTATAATAACTGCGCCTGTCAGCGTAGCCATATCAATAATTTCATCAGGATTTTGCTCTACTGCATAACAAAGAGCATCTGCGAGTATCAAACGTCCTTCTGCGTCAGTGTTATTAACTTCTATTGTTTTACCATTTTTGGCCCTAAGGATATCTCCAGGCTTATATGACTTGCCATCAGGCATATTCTCACACGCAGGAATAATTCCGTGTACTTCTATATTTGGTCCAAAAGCTTTTATTGCTTTCATTACACCAAGAGTTGCAGCAGCACCAGCCATATCCATTTTCATATCAACCATACCTGCTGCTGGTTTTATGTCAAGACCCCCACTGTCAAAAGTTATGCCTTTTCCAACTATGGCAACCTTTTTAACCGGTGTGATATCAGGCTTATAAGTCAGGTGAATAAACTTTGGTGGCTCAGCTGATCCACGTGCTACTGCCAGAAATGATGTCATGCCCATCTGTTCAATTTCATCTCTGTCATAAATCTTGCAATCAAGCCCGATAGACATTGCTTCTTCTGCAAGTCTGGCTGGAGTCATTACAGATGCCTGCTCAGTTACCAGGTCTCTTGCAAAATTAGTTGCATAACCAATAATTTCTCCCTCTTTAACTCCTCTTTCTATATCTTCTATTTTGGAATTGTCAAATTCTACTATTTCAAGCTCCTGAATTTCTTTTTTTGTTATTTCATCATCATTTTCACTATTATTTTCAGAAGAACTATCTGTTTTTTTTGATTTATAGCGGTCAAACTTATAATTAGCAAGTACAGCCCCTTCAGCCAGTGCTTTCGCACAGGTAAATACACTCAAATCGCTAGCACCTGCACCGTGTAAGATAGTTGCTACTTTTTCTGCTTTAAGTCTTTTAGCTGCTTTTAATGCTATTGCAGAGGCCCTTCTTGCTGTATTTATATCGAAGGCTTCTTTTTTTCCCAGGCCTACGACAATTACACGCCTTGCCGGTATTTTTCCATAAGCAGGAAGTGCAGCCAGAGTACCTTTTTTGCCTTTAAACTCGTCAAGTTCAATGATTTCTTTTTTAATCAGTCCCCCTAGTGCACTGTTTACTGCTTCAGTAGCCCCTGTGGGCTCGGTTATTCCTTCAAAAAGGTTAACAATAAGCACGTCACACTTTACATCTGTGATAGAGCCTGAAATAACTTTTATTTTCATTAATTATCCTCGCTAACTAAATTTTTTTTTACACAAATATTATTTATAATTCTACAAAAAAATTAGGGGTGATGTTTTTACCTTATAATACTGTAAAACCGCCACTCTATATTAGTATTCACAACATTTTTTACAGTATGTTGCTTATACTAAATAAAAAGACCCACCCTGACAGGTGGGAATAAAAGCACAAACTGTCTTTATAATAATATAATTTATCTTTCATGAGTTTTCCACTGTTCATTAGTAGTAATTGTTATTATTTTTTCATTAATAATGCAACTTTTTAATCAGAGTGATATTATAATATTGTAAAAATACATACTTGGTAATAAAAGATGGCAGACCTGAAGCAGCTTCAAAACAATACCATAGAGTTAATGATAAGAAAATATGAAAATGAACCCAGCCATGCCAGGCAGGTTACAAGGCTTGCACTGATTATTTTTGACAAACTTAAAGGATCTCTGCATAATTATAGTGAAAACGAACGTAATTATCTTGAATATGCCTCTTTAATACACGATATTGGCTATTATATCAGCCCTGATAAGCATAACAAAAATGCTTACAAGATTATAATAAAAGAAGATATGCCTGGTTTTGTGCCTGAAGAAAAAGAAATTATAGCCAATATTGCCCGTTATCATCGTGGAAGTCCTCCTAAAAAGAAGCACAAAAATTTTTCTGAAATATCAAATAAAGAGCAGAAAGAACTTATCAAAGCATTAAGTGCTATTATCCGTATTGCAGATGGTCTTGACAGGTCTCATACAGATGCTATTTGTGATATAGATGTAATGATTGATAAATATACTGGTAAAATTACTTTTATAGTCTATTCAAGAAGCATTAACTGTCCGGCAGAAATATATGGAGCAAACAAAAAGAAAGACCTCTTTGAGGATTATTTTAATCTTCATGCTGATTTCATAATAAAGCATAAATAGTTTAACTTTTATTACCTGTGATTTTATCGTAATATTCTTTGTTTTTCTTAAGAGTTTGTCTTATTGGCAGATTGTAAGGGCATTTTTCTTCACATAGCCCGCATTCTATACATTTTTCAATACTCTTTGCTCCTTCAACAAACCATTGAGCATCATAATATTTACCATAATTATTTAATACCCTTGGAATAGCCATGCCTGCAAACACTTTAACGCCCTGTGGACAGGGTTCACAGTATGCACAACGCCGGCAAAATTCTGTTCCGACATTGTTTTTGATTTGCTCTATTTTCTTTAAATCTTCTTCTGTAAGAGCTTTTTTGTCTTTGTATAAAGAGATAATTTGTTCAACCTCTTCTATTTCAGACATTCCTGGTATTGGTATCCACTCAGGGAATTGTTGCAGGAATTTAAAACATAATTCTGGTTTGTCAAGAATACCTCCGCCAAGGGGTTTCATGATAATACATCCCATATCACGTTTCATTGCCTCAGGGAATAAAGTTTGCAGTGACTCAATCTCAATAAAGTTAGCAGGGAACTGTATTGTTTCAAACTTATCCGTTTCTACAAGGTCTATTGCCGTTTGAAGACGGTGTGAAGTTACTCCTATATGAAGTATTTTACCTGCTCCTTTTGCCTCAAGAGCCCCTTCATAGGCACCCCCCGGAGCAAAAACTTTATTGAAATTTTCTTCTCCTGATACCTGATGAATCTGGAAAAGGTCTATTCTGTCTGTCTGAAGCATCTTTAAACTGTTATCAATTTGAGTTAGCAGTTCCTTTTTCTCTCTTCTTGTAGACTTAGTTGCCAGTATAAGTCTGTCTCGTATGCCTTTGATGGCTTTGCCAATCTTTTCTTCACTATCTTTATAGGCATTTGCAGTGTCAATAAAGTTTATGCCAAGATTAATAGCATGTTGAAGAGTTTTTATGGCTTTTTCTTCTGGTATTCTCGAGATAGGTATACCTCCAAACCCAACTTCAGAAACTATAAGTTCAGTTTTCCCCAGTCTGTATTGTTTCATAACCTCCTCCTGAAAGCACTATGGCTATTATGACAGGTTTTGTTGTTGTCTAGCAAAGAAAAGAGTGATTGGTCTTATTTTAACATAACCAGAAAACTTCTCCAATGCGAACAACTAACCACATATTTCTTGCAGGATGTTTAATAGAAGCCGTTTAAACCCCGGTATATGTTTTGAGGCGACAAATAATCGGTAACTTTTTGTTTTACTTATTAACTTTCATACACAATTTTTTCTTTTTTGTTTGTAATACTTAAAATAATTTGTATAGAAAGGACAGATACATAATTTCAGTGATAAAATTATTTTTTTCGACTTTTAAAACCCAAATCCCGCCCACCCTTAAGGAAGGTCAATGGTCTCATTTGCTTGCTTTGCAAGCTTATTCGACCTGAATTTACAGTTGTATTTTTTAAAAGTCGAAAAAACCAGATGAAACAATGGTATTAAGAAAAGCGAAATTAGCATTTTAGAACGACGTAGAAGAATAGATGAATCTTATAGACTTGCTAATAGAGAAATTCAGCCCCCCCCGAATACCGTCTTGAAGGCAGCTGCAAGAAATGCGGAACCTGCTGCAAACTGCTCTATAGTCTGGATGATTATACATACACTGATTTCAAAATAACACAATTTATATATCCTGCTTATAAAAGGTTTAATGTTGCAGGAAAAGATGAAGATGGAAACCTGATGCTCTATTGCACCTGGCTAACAGAAGAAAATACCTGTAAAAACTACGAAAAACGCCTGAATATGTGTAAGAATTTTCCGAATGTCAAATATGGCTCTCTCGGTAAATTGCCACCTGGTTGTGGTTATCGAATGGTTCCTCTGAATAATTTCAGTGATGTGCTTAAAAACTCAGAATCTAAAAAGTTTAACCTGCTGTCAGGTTTGCTTAACAGGCTTTTAAGTTATTTTTACTATAATAGGCAATAATATAATTTCTGAAGACAATTAATATAGTTCTGTATTATAATGATTTCAAAACGATAAGAAGCTAATTATGTCAGTTATTGAAGTATTTATCCTGGCAATAGCACTTGCGATAGATGCCTCTGTTGCATCATTTTCTCAGGGTACTATATTAACAAGCAACAAACGAAAATATTCCATGATATTAGCACTGTTCATGGGTTCTTTTCAGGGTTTCATGCCAGTTATTGGCTGGTATATAGCACTCGGATTCTATGTATATCTTAAAGAATTTGATCACTGGGTCGCTTTCAGTATTTTTACTCTGCTGGGTATAAAATTTATTTATGAGGCAATTAAGCCTGGTGATTGTAAAAAACCAGCTCAAACCTGTCTTTCTTTTTATTGTATATTTTCTTTGAGCATTGCAACAAGCATTGATGCTTTAGCAGCAGGAGCTACGCTATCATTTCTGCGTATAGATATAATTTTTCCGGCTATTATTATTGGAGTGGTAACATTTTTTGCTTCTATAGCAGGTTTCTGGGGAGGATATTTTCTTAAAAAACTTAACAGTACGATATTTGAAATTTTTGGAGGTCTGCTTCTTATTGCTCTTGGTATAAAAGTATTAATTCAACATCTTTTTTACCCTGAAAGCCTCTTTTTTGAGTTTTTGGAAGTTTATACAACAATTTGTTGACTCAACAAATTGTATACTAAAATCTATACAGTATTTTTTGTTATATTCAGTTTATTTTGCCAGCTATATTAATAAATATTCAATCCGCTCCAGAAAAAATCAAATAGTGGAGCCATAAAACTACTGAAAAACAGAAGATAAAGCAATAGCGAAATCCCTGCAAAGAGCCTGCCACAATTGTTCCAGACAGACTGAACGTTTTGAAAATGTTTAAAATTCTTCCATTTATTAGATTTTAATGACCATTCATTACCTTTAATGCCACAAATAATCATCAATACAAGATAAAAGGCTATATACATAGTTTTGAAATAGCCTTCAGGATTAACATCTGGCAATATCCATACCCATGAAAACATTACAGTAATAAAAATATTAAAAACTATAAACCATAAAAAGAATGATAATGGCTTATAGGTATAGTTGAAAATACCCCATAGCCAGGTAAATGCAAAAGCTCCCCAGTTAAATCTGGTAGCAAGGCTGTATAGTTGATCGATATTCTGATTATAATAGCTGTAATCATTTTGAGGGTTTGATTCTACTGTCTGAACTTCATCTTGTACCTTGTTATCAGAACCTTCCTGAGGTATAATATCCAGGATTTTCTTTAATTTGAAAAGCTGAGTAAGTTGTTTTTTTGATTTAGTCAGGGGTATAGCTGCATTAACAAGATAGTGAGCCGGTGCATTCTGTGATATAGCAATATAAGCATCTGCGAGTTTAATCAGTAAATCAGTAATTGTTTCCTTTATAGCCTCACAATCTCTATAATGAGTTTCTGAAAATGGCATGATGACTTTATTTAACCAGTTTAAAATATCGATTTCAATTGTATTGCTTGCGTTTAAATATGCATTAAGCTTTATTTCATTTTGAATATCAGGCTTATTGACCTCCTTAAGAGTAACAATAAATATTTTAATTTTTTCTTCTATAATATCTTCAAAACGGTTAACAATGCTATTTGAAAGGTTGTAAAAATGATCAAAATCAATTAAATTATTTTCATTTAACTTTTCAAATAGTGTAAGCACTCTCAATGAGACGTCGGGGTTAGTTTCAATATCTTTTATTGCTTTATCAGAAATACTTTTTAAAATTAAATATTTACTTTCTTTTCTTGCCAGTGCAAGTTCAACATTGCTAACTTTCAAATTAAATGAATTAAGCTTTTCTTGCTCTAACAATGTTTGCCAGTAGCTATGGTTTGTAACGAATTTATGCCAATCTGTAATTGTTTCAATCCACAGGTCAATATCTTCAACACAGGGATCAATGCTAAAAGCTCGTATAAGCTTTAAAAGCTCAATATCATGTGCCTTGAAATCATCTATTGAGTTTTTAAAAAGCTTGATGTAATGACTGTAGTTACTGATAGTAAGGGTTTTAAGGTCTATATCATTACTGGCAAACCAGAAAATCTTATGCATAATACGTTTAGAAGGAATTTTAATTTCTTGAAAGGCCTGTGAAACAGTCTCATAGCTAATATTCACAGTTGAAAACTCAGGTAATAAAACAGGTATATTTTTAATATGGTCACTTTTAAGTGGATCCAAAAGTGTTTCCAGTTCTTTGAAATCTGTTTCAGATGATATACCAAGGATTCTATAAGGGTTTAAGGCAATACAATCAAAATTAAAATATATCATTTTGCCAGAAAATGTAATCTCTAATTCTTCTGTTTCGGGGGTTATAGTTACTCCATTAAGTTGTTTTTTCACAGTATTGAGGCTTTTAGTTAATTCATGATCTTCTTCCATAAATATATCTTGATATTGTTTGCTTTTGATCTTATTTAACTCTTCTGTAAGGTTATTAATATCTTCAGGATCTATATTCAGGCAGTTATCCTGCAAAAACAGAATAAAACTTTCTATATTTCTTGTAAGCTGTAGTGTATTATTATTTATGCAGGTTATATTTATCTCTTTCCAAATATTATGGATATTTTCATTGCTGTCAAATAAATCCATGTAAAGCTCATAGACTTTTATAAATAGTTCAACAAATACCCTCAGGACTTCAGTACTTTGAGAATTACGATAAGCGTCGTAATTATAAAATAAATAAAAGTTTTTAACAGGATACTGGCAATTATGACAGTGCAAAGAGTCTTTATTATTTAGTGTTTTGCATTTTAAACAATATCTCTGGGCTTTTTTTTTGGTATTTAGCTCTTCCTGCATAGATTAGAGGTGCTTTCTTTTTATATAACCAAACGATTGTAGCTTGATCATTATAGCAGGATTTTAAAAAAAAGACAGTGACATTGTATACAGATGCCACACAACATTTAAATATAATATGTTTTTGCAGACTATTTTGTTAGAATTCCCAGTTTTTTCTGGAGTTCTACTAGGGTTTTCTGGTAATCCAGCCGGGCTGAAACAACATTGAGTTCTGATTGTAGCATTGTATTCTGGTCATCAAGCAGGTCTAATATGATTGCGAGGCCCTGATCGTATCTGTTTTTGGTTATTCGCAGGCTTTCGCTGGCGTATTCAAGGTTTGCCTGAGAGACATTAATCAGGTCATTAGCTTCACTAATTCTATTTAACTGGGTTTCAATTTCTATAAACACTTGATCTTTGAGGTTTTGCAACTCTATTTCTTTTCTTTCAATTTCATATCGTTTTTCTTTAACGTTGAGGTATTTTTTATTCCACTGCCAGACGTCATAAGTAGCTGCCACGCCGAAAACAAAATTATTGTTAGGTTGAAAGCTTGATCCAAATTGATTAACATAAGTTGCAAAGAACTCAACATCTGGTATGTATTCTGATATCTGGAGATTCTTATCTGTATTAGAGTATATGATAGATTTTTCCAGCTGTTTTATCTCTGGTCTATTGTCGTATGCAAGAGAAACCAGGGTATCCAGTGGTTGATTTGTTGTTGTTATTTGATTAAAAGTTTCATCAAGCTGTATTTCCGTATTTAAATCAATACCGAGCAGGTTTTTGAACTGATATTTGAGTTCTTTGTATTTGTTTTTCTCTTTTAAGAGCCTGTGTCTGGCATTTTCAAGTTCAATTTTAATCTTAAGAAAGTCTCTTGATAGCGCTATGCCTTCTTCATATCTGTTTAAAGCGTCTTTAAGAAATTCTTCAAGTCTGTTTACGTTATTTATGTTTACATCTATTATTTTTTGCTGTTTTAGCAGGTCAAAATACATTTTAGATACATCATCTGCAATGATTTCTTTTTGCAGGTCTGTTTCCAAGGTTGATATCTGGTAGTTCTGGCTGGCCATTTTCTGCCTGAGTGCCGTTCTAAAGATATCTGTTATTGGCTGTATAACCCCAACGTTAGTAGTTCCTGCTGATTTGTTAATGGAGCTAAAGTTCTGTCCGCCTCCAAAACCTCCGCTAAAAGACTTGATTACAGTATTATACTGGTAGTTATGTGAAGCTCTTAGCACAGGAAAGTATTTAGTTACTTCTTTTTTGACACCAATTTTAAAAATATTATTATTGATTTTTTCTTGCAGTATAGTTCTATTTTTGTTGAGAGCGATGTCAAGGGCCTCTTGAAGGTTAATTTTTCCGTCTTCAAGGGGGTTAGCATTATTTAATGTGATTTCTTTATCTATAGTTTCATTTTGATCAGGTTTTAAATCGGATACAGATTCTTCATTTAAAGCTTTTTCAGCTGATGGAATAGCCTTTTCATTATTTTCAGCTGAAACTGGCATAATAAAGCAGCCACAAGCTATGAACAAAGCTAATAGCATTTTAAAATTATATGAATAAAATTTATGAATTGTGTTTTTTGTCCTCATTTTTCTTTCCTAAAGCATTTTTTGCAACAAGGTAAAACACAGGTACAATGAATAGTGACAGGAATGTGGCAAAAAACATTCCACTAAAAACAGTTGTACCCATAGAGTTTCTTGCACCAGCACCAGCGCCAGTAATTAACAACAGTGGAGTTACACCACATACAAATGACATACTGGTCATAATAACAGGCCGGAATCTTGTTTTTGCTCCATTAATTATTGCACTATAGATGTCTTTTCCTGCTTTCATTTCTTGATTGGCAAATTCTACAACAAGAATAGAGTTTTTGCAGGCCAGGCCAATTAACATTACAAGACCTATCTGGCAAAAAACGTCTAATTCCAGGCTTCTTGCAAACTGACCAAGAAGGGCACCGAAGATCGCCATCGGTACAGCAAAAATGATAATAAATGGATCCATAAAACTCTCATACTGGGCAGAAAGCACAAGAAATACAAACAATAAGCCCAGCCCAAAAACAATTATAGCGATATTACCTGCTTGCATTTCTTCCAGCGTAATTCCTGACCATCGATAACTCATACCAGGTGGCAATACTTCATTTGAAATACGTTCCATTTCTTTTATTGCCTGTCCAGAGCTGTATCCTGGGGCAGGAGAGCCGTTAATTTCAACTGACCTGAATAAGTTATAGTGTGTAATAGTCTGGGCCGAGTATCTGGTTGATACATCAATAAAATTGGTCAGGGGAATAAGCTGATCAGTATCGTTTGATCGAACATAAAACTCATTAAGCACATCAGGATTGTCTCTATAATCTTCATTAGCCTGAACATACACACGATAAACCCGGTTTAAGAAATCAAAATCATTGACATATAAAGATCCAAGGTATATCTGTATAGTACTGAATATACTATCGAGAGGTACACCAAGTTTTTTGGCCTCTTCTCTTTTTATATCGATTACCACTTGAGGGCTATTAGCATTAAAAGAGGTAAATAAGCCTGTCAGAACAGGGGTTTGATTGCCTTTCTGTATTATTTCAAATGCTTTTGCTGAGAGTTCCTGCAATGAATGTCCTGCTTCTGTTATAAGCTGGAACTCAAAGCCGCCAACATTCCCGATTCCTCTTATTGCTGGCGGTTCAAAAGCAACGACAATAGCATCAGTGATGCCGAAAAATTGCTGATTAAGCTGACGGGCAAGAGCGGTTGAACTCTGGCTTTTACCTTTACGGTCTTTTAGAGATTTTAGATCGACAAAAACCAGACCTTTATTAGGAGAACTGCCTGAGAAGCTAAAACCACTGATAACAAATGCACTTCTTACAGCTGGTGTTGAAAACAAAATGCTTTCAACCTTTCTCATCACATTTTCAGTATACGGCAATGAAGTACCTTCCGGCCCTTGCACCATTGCAATCAGATAGCCATTATCTTCAGTTGGTACAAAGCTTGTCGGTATTTTTTTCAGCAAAACAAATGTCAAGCCAGTAAAAACAAAGAAGATAACAAATACAACTGCTTTATATTTAAAGGCATATTCAAGCAGAAAAATATATTTTTCTCTTATACCAAGAATTACCTGTTCTACTTTATTCCAGAAAGCAGAAATAATATTGTCTTTTGCTTTTTGACCAAGTAATCGGGCTGACAGTGCAGGGCTTAATGTTATTGCAGTAATGCTGGAGATAGATACAGCAAAAATAATTGTCAGGGCAAATTCTCTATACAGTTTTCCTGTAGTTCCGGGCAGTGCTGTAACAGGGATAAATACAGCAAGCAAAACAAGAGTACTGGCAATAACTGCACTGGTAACTTCTTTCATTCCTTCAGAAGCGGCTTGAAATGGTGGTAAGCCTTTTTCCTTTATATTTCTCTGTATATTTTCTACAACAACTATTGCATCATCAACAACAAGAGCAGTTGCAAGAACTATACCCAGCATTGATAGTGTATTTATAGAATATCCAAAGACCTTTAAGAATGCAAAAGTACCTATAAGCGAGACTGGTATAGTAATTGCTGGTATTATAGTGCTGCGCCAGGATTGTAAAAATATAAAAATAACTATGACTACTATTGAAATTGTAAAGCCAAGTGTAAAAAGAACTTCTATAATGGAATCTTTAACAACACTTGTAGTCTCAAATGCCATTTGAGCTTTTAACCCGGGAGGAAATGATTTTGATAGTTCTTCTATTTTAGCATTTACCCGATTATAAACGTCATGAGCGTTTGCATCGGGCAGTTGAAAAACAATAATACCCAGAGAGTCTTTCTGATTATATCTAAGAGCTGTTTGATAGTCCTGTGAGCCAAGTTCAGCATACCCAATATCTTTTAGTTTTACCAGCGATTGATCTTTACCCTTTTTTACAATTATTTCATTGAATTGATCAGCTGTTGATAACCTGCTTAATACCTTTATGCTAAACTGGTAATGCTGTTCAGGTAATCTGGGCGGTTGGCCAAATTGTCCGGCTGGTATTTGCACATTTTGATCTCGAAGAGCTTTAACAACATCGAATGCAGTAAGGTTTCTAGATGCCAGTCTTGTTGGATCAAGCCATATCCTCATTGCATATCGTCTTTCGCCGCCAATGAAGATGTTTCCTACGCCATCAATTCTTTTTAGTTCGTCTACTATATTATTATCAAGATAATTACTTATGAAAATGTTGTCATAGACGTTATTTTCAGCATAAAAAGCATAAACAGCAATAATACCTGAGGATCTTTTAGAAATAGAGTAGCCAGTCCTTTTTACCTCTTCAGGCAGCAAACCTTCTACTGATGCAACCCGGTTTTGAACATCGACGGCTGCAATATCCTTGTCCTTCCACTGCTCAAAGGTTATTGTAATGTCGCTAATACCACTGTCACTACTGGTAGAAGAAATGTATTTCATCCCATCAACACCATTAATAGCGTCTTCAAGGGGTGTGGTTACAGCTGACTCAACTACGTCAGCGGTAGCACCAGTATATACAGAAGTTACATTTATCAAAGGTGGTGCTATCTCAGGATATTGAGACACAGGAAGCAGTGGAATTGCAATCAAACCAAGCACTACAAAGACTAATGATAAAACGGATGATAGAATAGGTCTATTGATAAAAAAGTTAATAATCATTGTTTTTTGCCGTTATCCATAATTAGAACAGGGGTTCCATCAGATAATTTTTGTACTCCAGAGGTTATAATTCTTTGATTTGGTTCCAGACCAGACTTAACAACATACCTGTTGCCGTAAATTTGACCCAGAAGAATAGGTATCATTTTTGCAAAGTTTTTTCCGTCTTGTTCCTGAAGTATATAGACAAAATCTTTACCTGCAAAATGAATCATTGCAGTGGTAGGAATACTAATACCATCAAATGTATCGTAATAGAGCCTTGTTTTTACCTGTTGATCAACTTTAAAGCTATTGCTAGAGTTATCTATCAGTGCTTTTGCCAGTATGGTTTGAGTATCAGTATTAACTTTTGGAGATACAAAGTAAAGCTCAGTCTTATAAACAGATTCTTTTTGGTCATTTAAAATATCAACTCTCATCCCTTTTTTGAGTTTAGCCAGTTTTGCATATTCAACAGGTATATTAACTTCGAGGGAGTGACTGCCTGTGAGACTTGTAACCGGGCTTTGAGGAGTAACATATTCACCAATTTTAACCGGTATATCACCTACAAAGCCGTCAAAAGGGGCACTGATTTTAAAATAATCAAAGTTGATACGGGTTTCATTCATCTGTTCTTTTGATTGCTGATAGCTAGCTTTTTTAGCCATTACCAGCATTTTTTGAGCCTGAATTTTCTTTTCTATAGAATTTAAATTAGCTTCAGACTTCTGAAGTGCTGCTGTTACCTGATCAAGGTTAGATTTTGTTACAGAATCTTCTTGATAAAGGTTATAGTATCTCTTATATTCCTTCTGCTGTAGCTCAAATTCTGCAATAGAACTTTGTTTTTCTGCAATGATAGCTTCAAGATTAGCTTCAGCTACTTTTAAATCGTTTAAAGCAGAATGGGTAGCAGCCTCAGAAGACTTTAATCGGGCCAGTGGCTCATCAAGCTGTATGGAAATAAGGACGTCACCTTTTCTGACATAGTCTCCATCATTTACATTAATAGTTTCAACATAGCCTGATATCTTTGGATAGATGTCAGTAGAATGTTTTGAGGTTAATAATGCTACATAATCTTCTGTCTCATGAAGTTTTTGTGTTTGAATAGTTTCTATTTCTACCGGCAGCCCAGGAGGCATGCCACCAGGCATACCCGCATTACCGCTTCCCTGCGGAGGAGTGCTGCAACTACTTATAGATAAACCTGTAAAAATAGTAACTAAAAGTATTATTAATTGTCGTTTCATGTTTTAAATTTACCTATTTTAACCTGCATTACAGAACTTTTCTGAACTGCAAAATTTCTTTTAGCTGATACAGGAGGATTTTAATATAAATGCTGATGGTTTTTAAACAAGATTTTCAAATATAAAGATAAATTTAAAGTTTTTTTCAAATTCATTAATCTCAAAAACCTTATAGAGAGAAGATTTTAGACAGTTTAAGTTTTTGATACATTTGCCAAATAACTGTTATAGCAAATAAAAGAGAAAAATGAATCACTATTATTAATGTATAACGCTAAATAAAAAGGCCAGACTTTTTAATCTTTAATAATGTATGGAAAGTATCCGCTAAAAAGAATTTATAATACCTCAAGCATTCGGTTGATAGCGTTAACAGCCCTGTTTGCAATCTTTTCATCTACAAAGATCTCATTTTTTTCTTCTAAAAGACATTCAAGCACCTGATCAAGCGTATTACGTTTCATGTTTTCGCAAACAGCCTGCGGAGTGGGTAATACAAATTTCTTATCTGGCATAGATTGTTGCATATGAAGCATTATACCTACCTCAGAACCTATGATAAAGATTTTGTCAGGGCTGTTAAGGGCATAGTTAAAAATACCGCTTGTACTACCAGTATAATCTGCATAATCGATAACCTCTTTTTCGCATTCAGGATGCACCAAAACCCTGGCATCAGGGTATTTTTTCTTTGTATACTTTATATGGTCAAGTGTAATTCTGAAATGCGTCGGGCAAAAGCCATCATAACAAATAATTTCTTTTTCCGGCACAAAGCGTGCTACATAGCTGCCGAGGCCTTTATCGGGTATAAATAAAATTTGTTTTTGCTCAAGAGATTGAACAACTTTAACTGCGTTGGCAGAAGTGCAGCAAATATCACTCTCTGCTTTAATATCAGCAGTAGAGTTTACATAACATACTACTGCTGCCCCGGGATATAGAGCCTTAAGTTCACAAAGATCTTCTACCTGAATCATATCAGCCATAAGGCATCCTGAGTTCATATCAGGCAAGAAGACCTTTTTTTGAGGTGATAATATCTTTGCTGTTTCTGCCATAAAGTATACACCGCAAAAAACAATGATATCTGCATCTGTTCGAGCTGCCTGCCGGCTTAATTGCAGAGAATCACCTATATAATCTGCTATTTTATACAAATTCATCTTCTGATAAAAATGAGTAAGAATAACAGCATTTTTCTGTTTTTTTAGTTCTTTTATTTGTTTAATTGTTTCGTATTTTGATGACATAGCTTTATTTAAAGAATGATATTTAATTTTCAGGGCTGTTTTATTGCATAATCTGGCCAGCTTTCACTTTTCAAAAATAGCTCTGACTTTTAGCTGGTTAAACAAAATTCTATCACCATAGCTACTTTTCAGTCTATTTTCTTTAATATACATGATTACACAGAATAAACAAATATAAATCTCTGAATAACTTTAACATATTCAGGCTCAACAAAGAGATCTCAGGGGTTTAAAAACCGCAAAGTATTTTTTTAACCTCCTCCAGTCTCAAATAAAATAACAGATAGTCAGTAATATTTTTTCAAATTTTTATTCAAATGCGAAAGCTGAATTATCATTCATTTGACCCGGTGACTTTTGAAAAAATTAATCTATACTAACTATAAATTATATACATTACATTTCTAAGAATATTGTATGAATAAATTAAAAATTCTTTTTGTATCTTCAAATAACACCTGCCGGAGTATTATTGCCAGTGCAATAGGTAATAATCTTTATGGCAATAATGTAAGTTTTCATGCGGCAGGTATTTCTAATGCATCATCTGACCCTTACACATTGACTGTTCTTGAAGAAATTGGTATCACAGGTTATTCGTTCGTTATAAAAAATATTAAGGACTTAAATCTTGATGAGTTTGACATTATAATCACTCTTAGTAATGAATCAGCACGCTATTTAGGTTCACTCTCTCCTGACAAAAGGATTTTAAATATATCTTTTGACAACCCCCTGAATTTGCATTCAGATTCAGGAAGCGATGAAGATATTATTTCTTATTACAGACTTATACGTGATGAAATAAAAATTTTTCTTGATAAATTGCCAACAATATTAACAAATTTTTAGATACACAAGCCAGAACAATAGATTTTTTGTTTTCAATTTTCAAAAATTTAAAAGTGAAGATATGGGTTGAACAAGCCGATTGGCCTGGGCTTTCAAAGCACGTATACGAAGTTAGTAAGCAAGTTGTGAAAAGTTTTTGCTTCTTTTTGAAAAAATAAGAAACCCCATGCCTTCCCTTAAGGGGATTTGGGCTTGAAAATCGAAAACTTTTTAAGTTATGCACTGATCTTTAAATATTGTTTGGATCTCAGAATAACTTGTATGCTCTCAGATTCAAGAAAGTGGTTAACCCCCCTCCTTGTTTTTGCAGGAATCAATAATTTATTAATTAATCAGAGGTTGCTGTGTATTAAAAGGTTTTTAATTTTTTGCTTAAATTTTCTTTACAAACTGTTCCAAAAATCAAACTGATTGTTTTTATATAAATACAAGACAATTCCTCTAAATAAATTCCGTAATCTCTCTACTCTCTCATATAAGGTTTCAACATTCCCGGAAAGGGAATTTTTTTTTGGTAAATTTTTAGGGTTAAAAAAATCTATTTTTGGTTTTAAATTAAAAAATAACCTTTTCAATTATTAGAGGGTAAACTAACAGGTTTTGGAGATTCAACCGCTTAAACTACATAATAATGTTAGACTAAATGCTAATATAAGAAAACCTCTTGGGGATTCTTATGGCAAAATATCCTTCGAAAAAATTGATCAAATAAGTTTTAAGAAGAAAAATTATAATACCACCAGTAATGGTAATGTTATTCAGATAGTCAGCTTCGGCAAAAAACCTGATATACCTGTATGGGCAGTGAAAGCAAATCTAAATTGCTCTGCCTGTAACGCAACAGCTTGTCAGCTTCTTGCTGATAGCTCCTGGTATGATGGCATGCCGCTTGAATTTCAGGTAAAAGCTGGGAACATAATTGTTTATAAAAAACCCTTTGGCATGCTGGGTATTTTACCTGAAGATATGACAAATAAATTGCTGCCTCTTATGAATAACAAACACAATTTTAAGATTGAACTCGCAAGCATCAGAGGTGATAACACATTTTTAAACCCTGTTAAGATTCGTGTCAATGTAAAATATGACTCTGGAGATAACGACATAAAGACTCCATTAGAAGTTTCAACGGCTTTAAAAGACCTGCTAAACCAGAAAAGCAATAAAAAAAATATATTTCCTTATCAGCCAGTTATCAAACCAGAAGAACTTTTAAAAATGCTTGTGCCAGAAGAGGTCGTAAGCAGTATTATTAAAGAAATCAATAATGCAGATAATATATTGCTGGTATCGCATACTAACCCGGACGGAGATGCTATAGGGTCTATACTTGGCCTTGGAGCAGCACTCGAGGCCACAGGAAAGAAGGTTGATTGCTCAATTGATGACAATCTGGATGGTCACTACAGGCATAAGCTACCGGGTATTGATGAAAAGCTGAAGAAACCTTCTCAATTACCAGAAGATAAAACCTATGACCTGGCTATAATAATGGATACCCCTGTCCCTCAACGGCTGGGTGATAACAATAAATATATTAAGTCAGCTAAAAAGATTGTCATTATAGATCATCACGATGTTATTCAGGAAAAATGGGATAAAGAAAAACATAATACCGGTATCGATATTGAAAAAATAAAACAGCAAAACCTTTTCTGGGTAAGACCTGAAATGCCTGCTGTTGCTCAAATGGTTGCTGCTCTTGTCTTTAAGATTATGCCAGAAGATAAACGTAATCAGATGCAAATTGAAACCAGGCAGGCTATAGCAAAACCTCTGGCCGCAGGTATTTATAGTGATACTTTTCATTTTAAGCACGGTGCAGAACAGAAACCAGAATCGGTTACAAAATTTTTGCTTGACTGGGCTGAATCAGGTAAAAAATGGCTCTGCAAAACTATAAACTATGTTTTACCTCCGTTGGCACATAAAAAAATGGTGGCACTGGCCATGAATCCTGTTATTGATGATCGTATTAACTATGCCTGCTATGTATTAGACTATAACCAATTAATGGAGATTTTTAAAACAGCTAAAAAAGAAGATCCTGATATTATTATGAACGATGTTATTAACCAGCTTAAGTTCTCTGATGCCTTTAAACGCCTTACTATAAACCCGAATAATGGTAATGAAGAACGTATATCAGCACTAATTATACAGGAAAAAGACCGGAGTGAAGATGGTGAAGATTTAATTACTGTAAGTTTCAGATCACCTTCTGGCACTGATTATGCTGAAAGATTAGCAAAAAAACTAAACGGTGGCGGACATCCTTCTATTGCTGCTACACAGATAAGAGGCATTAGCCTGAAAGACAGGGTATATGATGATGCCAGAGATCCTGCAAATAAACTATCACTGGAAAGCAAAATTATTCAACTTATTGAAGAAATTAGAAATGAAAGTCCATCAGGTATTCTTGATGGCTTAAAAAAAGCAGGTTAAAACGCTTTCAGTGGGTTCAGCCAGAGGCAGGCTTTTTATATCATTTGTTTACAAAAAAAACACCTTATAAAAGGTGTTTACTTTCCTCTATGCGATTAAATCCCTCAATAAATCCTCTATCACGCAACCAATTCAAAGGTTTTCTTAACTTGAGATTCTTTTACTTTATTAAATTCTTTATTTAATAATTGAAAAAAATTATCTTCTTTTCTGGTTCTTTCAGTTTGCTTTCTAAGACTATAAGCCTTATCTGAAGCATTTGAAGAATATGAAAGAATTATTGCTGTTTTATTGGTATTTAAAAACGGATTGAGCATTTCTATTTTCTCCTGTGTGCTTCAAAGAATTACCTGATGAAAAATCACTTACATGTATATAAAAAAAATATACTGGAATATATTGCCTGATATATATCGGGTATATATTATTTTGTTACATAAATTTACGTTTTCTGTCGATAGTTGAGGATACAAAGCATTAAAATTAAGTACCGGTCTGCATTTAGCAAATAAGGCTATCAATAAAGTTTTTTATGATGATAGTGATTTCGTGTGCATCTTTTTTATCAAGCTGATAGCCAATATGAATTGTTTTATTATGGTATTTGAAGGCAATATCACCTGTGTAAATGTTGCGGTCTACAAAAGATGACTGAATATTACCCATAGAGATATTGTCTTTAAAAGCTGATCGTCTTAAGTCTTTAATATTTGAAAGCTTGAAGTGTCTGCTATAAGAGTTATTTTTAATATAAAGAGAGTGTATCATAGTGTCATTTTTAAGAGTAATATACTCCTTGCCTTCAAGATGCCAGTATGCAAGAAAAAACATTAATCCTGTTCCGATAAGCCAGAATGTAAAGGCTATGCCTATGATTAAGAGGTTGTTACATATAAAATGAGAGAGATAAACATAGCATACACCAAGAAAAACCCAGAGAACCAGAACAGCAAAATAAATCAGGCACCAGTTTTTATCAGGTATAACCTCAATATTCAGGCAGTGACTTGATTTATGTATGTAAATCTGACTATTCAAGGGTTATCCTCAATGTAAAACCCCCTTAAAATGAGGGTTAAGGTTTATATTGTTATCTTTCCGGGGGTTGAAACCCGTATATTTTAAGTTCTTTCTGGTCATCAAGCATAGATTGCATTTTACTGGTAAGTTTCTCTGATATTTTAGAAGCTTTTTTAACTAGCTTTTCATTTTCAACAGGGTCTGCAAGTTCTATAAAAGCATTATATTCAAAGATAGCATCAACAATAAAGTCTTCTTTGCGGTATGCTTCAGCAAGAAGCCATCTTGTCATAGGTTCTACACTGTTAATAGCAGCGGCTTTTCTTAGGCTGTCAATTGCAGCGGGTCTCTGTCTTTCTTTGAAAAAGGCCAGGCCCTGCCTGTAATGCTGTCTGGAACTTTCATTCAGCTGCTTGACACGATCTATGCCTTTTATTGCTTTTAAGTTTTTAGGCTCAATACTGTGTGCTTTCTGGTAGGCAACATTAGCCATTTTTAAGTCACCGTTTACAGAGAATATATCACCAAGAAGCAATACATCTTTTATCTGGTTAGTGTATTTTAAAGCTTTTTGAAATTCTTGAGAGCCTTCACTAAAGTGTCCAAGGGAATAAAGGGCTTCACCTTTGATGATACTTTCAGCAGGAGTGCGGGGTTGCCTTGAAGCAATAGCAGAAAGCTCTTGTTTGGAAACATCAGGCTTGCCTGACAGTTGTGATAATCTTATCAGTGCAAGGTGTAACTCAAGATCATCAGGGCTGGTTCTTAGAGCCTGCCTAACTGCAATTTCTGCATCGACATAGTCACCGTGACTTGAGATCAAACCTCCCATAGATTCTTTTTTTGCTCTGTTGAAATAGGCCTGAGAGATTCCTTTCAGTGCATTAGCATTTTCAGGTTCATCTTTTAAGACTTCCTGATAAAGTTTTATAGCCTGTGATTCTTTGCCGATCCGGGTAGATATTTCTGCTATTTTAAGTTTAGCCTCAGAAAAATCAGAGTTTACATCCAGGGCACTGCGCAGCTCAGAGACGGCCAGCTCGTCATCTCCTCTATATTCAAATATACTGGAGAGTTTTATATAGGATGGTAGATATTCAGGTTTAATAGTAATAGCTTTTCTGTATTCATTAATGGCAGCTGCTTCATTGCCCTGTAATTCATACACTTCACCAAGCTTATCGTGTACAGGTGCGCTGTTTGGATATAAATATTTTGATGTTTGTAGTGACTGTATAGCCTCTGAGTACTTACCCTTTCTCGTAAGTGCTTCTCCAAGCCTATAATGAGCAGTTGAATTTTTTGAATTAAATTTTATTGCTTCTTTATACTTATCTATTGCAGCATCAATCTCTCCTCTATTGTAATAAATAGTACCGAGATTGGTTATTGCCTCGCTGTATGTATTATCTATATCGATGGCCTGGTTAAAAGAGCTTTCAGCCTCTTCTATACGGCCCTGTTCAAGGTATATTTTGCCCAGGTTATTATGAGCTTCAGCATAATTAGGTGCGTATTTTAGTGCTGTTTTAAATTCTTCAATGGCCTGATTATAAAGGGCAGGTATCTGGTTTCTTATTTCTTGATTGCTTGAGGTTGTTTTTCTGTAATAAACGAGTCCCAGGCCATTATGGGCCCCGGGGTGGTCTGGTTTAACTTTTAATATATTTTTAAATTCTTTTTCAGCAGTTCCCAGTTGATATTTTGCAGAAAAAACACTGGCAAGGCCTACACGTGCATCAAGGTTTCTGGGGTTCCAGCGAAGAAGTTTTCTGTAATAGTCTTCAGCTTTGTCAAGGTCTCCTTCTTCTATCATCTTTTCGCCTTTTGTGCTGTATTTATAAGCACTGGCTTTAAAAGTTTTAGCATAGACACTGCTGTTATTTGTTGATTTTTGTGTATTGATGATGATACCTGAGTTAAGTATTATTGCAAGGGAAAGCAAAAAAGTCAGTTTTTTCATCTTATTACCTTTCTTGAGGTGATTTTTGGAGTTTATAAACTTATCTCATTATATTATAAAAGTTTTTATATCTGGTTATCGACAAATGAACAAATGATTTTCAAAAGCCCTCGCCCACCCACCCTTAAGGAAAATAGCAGGCCTTATTCGCAAGCAATGCTTGCTCTTGCGGCCACTTAACATTTATAAAGGCTTTTGAAAATCTGATTTAATCTTTTGTAGTAGAGAGATCTCTGAATAATTTAAAAGTTTACAGATTCAAGAAATTAGTGTCAGGGGTTAAAAAAACCGCTATGCGGTTTTTTTAACCCCTCCCTGCTTTTGCTGGAATCAGTAATATCTTAATTAATCAGAGGTTCCTAGAGTATTTTAAAATTAATTAAAATATTTATAAGTAATTCTGGCAGCTTCTCTGACCATTTCTTTGGCCCTATAGGAATTCCAGGGGCGTTCAATCATAGCAACAATAATCAGTTGTCTACCGTCAGGCATTGTAATTAAGCCAGCATCACCAATCATAGCTCCAATATCCCCAGTTTTGTGGGCAATTGTTGAACCACGTGGCATACCGTTATTGATAAGATTTCTATTTCGGATATTTGACATATACCCTAAAATTTTATCTCTGCTTTTATCAGTCAATAAGCTGTCATTATAAGCTATGTTATAGAGCATAGAAGCATAATCTTGTGGAGACATAACATTAGTGCCTGTCAGATCGGGCAACCAGTTATGCATTTCTCCGCTGGTGGTTCCCCAGGCTTTCATGGCTTTATTTAAAACAGCCATACCGCCTATTTCGTCTAGTATAATGTTTGTTGCAGAGTTATCTGAGTGTTGTATCATAATACGTGCAATATAGTCGATGGAGTGAAATTTACCTGTGCCGCTATATTGCAGTCCTCCGGATCCAGAGGCGAGGTGGTGCTTGCTGAATCGTACCTTATCATCGAGAGAAATCAGACCCAGATCTATACGTCTAAAAAGTTCAATTAATATTGGTACTTTGATAATACTTGCAGTTGGAAAAGCCCTGTTGCCATTGATTGATACATAGTTATTTGTTTTTGAGTCCCAGATAAAAATGCCGGGGGTAAAGTTAGAATTTTTGCCAACAATAGTTAAAAGACGATTTTTTAAATCAGTAAGCTCATTATTCAGGGGCAAATCCATCATTAAGGGCTTAGAATCTTTTAAGTAAGGATTTTCCAGGAAATACTGTTCTCCAAGAATGCCGGGTGTAGCTAGCATTGAAGTAGTACTATTTAGAAAAGTATCTCTTACTTCTATATTTAGAGAACTATTTTTTACGGGAAGGTATATATGCTTGTAACTAAAATTTAAAAATATGATAAACGCAATAATACCAAGTATTGTAAAAAATATTAATCTTCTTAATGCGGCCTGTTGTTGCTTTTTAAGCAGAGCATTACGGCGTATTTTTCTTCTTTTAAAGTCTAGATAGTCAAAACTTTTTGGGTGTGTTACGGGTGTGTTTATTGTTTGTTTGTAAGTATCGGTGTAACAGGGAGAAATCACTTATTCTAATCTCCATTCTGGCTGAAATACAATTTTTAAAGCAATTTTAAGCGTTTATTGGCTCAAAAGTTAATAAAATAAAGTATAAAGGATTATAAAGAAAATATAAAGAATGTAAAAAAGCTTTAAAAATACATATGTATTATTTAGCTCTATATAGCATACTCAAAGCTCAGAGCACCTCCAACAAAAAATAATCCCTAAGAAAAGATTATTGCATAACTTAAAAAATTTTCGATTTTCAAAACCCAGATCCCGCCCACCCTAAAGGAAGGCACGGGGTCTCTTCTTTTGTAAAAAGAAGCAAAAAATTTTCACAACTGACTTACTGACTTCGTATAGGTGCTTTGAATGCTCAGGCCAATCGACTTGTTCAACCCATATCTTCACTTTTGAAATTTTTGAAAATCGAAACCAGAAAAATCTGTCATTCTGGCTAGAAGAAGCTAGTTGACTCAGATTTAAAGAATTTTTACCCGAAATATTTATTATAGCAGTGTTAAAGAAACCTAGAGAGGCTAATATTCATCAAAACTACAGGAGCGAACTTAGTTCGCTCCGGAGAGAGTTTTATTTCAGGCTAATTCAGGTATTCAATAAAGTATTATCATTGATAGGAGGGCTTTTAGTCCGACGTGGTAATCCAGAATAAACATTTGATAGATCCTTCGCTGCGTTCAGGATGACAAAAAGGTTCTAAAGAGTAAAGAGGCTAAACTTCAGCAAAACTACAGGAGTGGATTAAATCCACTCCTGAGAGAGTCGTTTTTAATGAGAAAAGAGTTACACAGTTTAGATTTAAATGATTAAGTCTATATTTTAATCACACAAGTATAGTAAACACATTCGATCACGTTAAAAAAATCAAGCTTCTATTTAAAAGACTTAACTTAAAAAAGTATTAAATTATGCGTTCACTTTACTCTCTGATAAACAAATACGAGAACAATACCGTCTTATGAAGATACTACAGGCCTTTTCGCCAGTACAAAATTGTACATTAAATGGAGGAGGTTATTTACCCTTAAATGATGTAACCTGATGTATAGTGAGAAGTAATGGTGTGTTAGACGATGGATTTATTATCAACAAGAGCCAGTGAAACAATGAAAAAAGCCCTGGATGGCCTTATGGCCAGACATGACGCTATAAGCAGCAATCTGGCTAATGTGGATACACCAGGCTATAAGCCTGTGAGGGTTGATTTTGAAGACAAACTCAGACAGGCTCTGGAACATAGCGATCAGCTCAGACAAAATACACGTTACATTAAACAAAAAGACCTTACGTTTAATCAGGGTATGTTAGATCTAAGAACATCCAGCGAAAAACACTTTGGGGCAAAAGTCGTTCACCCGGCTGATGTCAGAATTCAAGCCTATCAAGAAAATGACATCAGCATTAGAAATGACGGCAATTGCGTCGATATAGATTCAGAAATGACTGAAATGGTCAAAAATTCACTTCAATATCAGGCCATTGCAAAGTTCCAGGCCAAACACTTTATGTCAATGAATGAAATCATTAAAGGCGGAGGTCAGGCATAATGAACTTTTCATCACTTAACGTAAATGCCTCAGCGCTTAAAGCCCAGAGACTCCGGATGGATACTATCTCAAGTAACCTTGCAAATGTTAATACAACACGGCAAGCTGATGGTAGTATAGGTGCATACAAACGTAAAGAGGTGGTATTTGCACCACTACTGAATCAGGCTATTAATTCAATACCTGTTGATAGAAACGGCAGATATGGCCCGCATTCTCCGGGTGGAACAGACCTCAGCCCATCAGTAGGTGGAATTCAATTTTCCTCAAGTGGCTCGCCAACACTAATGGGAGGAGTATCTATCAATGAAGGCAAACCATTACAGGGTGTAGAGGTGGTCGGAATAGTAGAAGACAAACATAATCCTACAAAAATGGTCTTTAATCCGGGTCATCCTGACGCTAACGAACAGGGCTATGTTGAAATGCCCAATATTAATGTTGTTACTGAAATGGTCGATATGATTACTGCTACAAGAGCCTATGAGGCTAATATGACCGTTGTTAATAACTTTAAAACCATGTTTAATGCGACAATACAAATTTAATAATTCGAGTGGAGGTTGAATAGAAAAATGTTAAACGATGGTGCTGGTTACAACATACCTTTGTCACTCAAACAAATGGAATCAATCCCTTTTATTAACGACAGGGTAACAAAACAGGAAGAAACATCACCTGGAAAGGTGCTTGAAAGCTTCGGCAACATTCTTCAAAACCAGATAGAAGAAACAAACAAACTTAAAAAAGATTCTGAAAGGGCACAGGAACTCTTCGCAACAGGCGGTAACATCTCTCTACACGAAGTTATGATCAAAGCTGAAAAAGCTGGAATGGCTATGCAGCTAACATTGCAGCTCAGAAACAAGTTGCTAAGTGCCTATAAAGAAATTCAAAATATGCATGTGTAAGTTAATTCTTCATTAGGGGTTAACAAAGTCGGGTAATTTTCAATGAATATAATCATGGAGCAAATTAAAAATTGGTGGATCGAAAGAAGCTTCGGGCAAAAGTTTTCTTTGCTCTTTCTTGTTATAGCATTGGTAGGTGTTATGACATATCTGTTTGCTGTAAGCACCCAGCCAGATTGGGAAGTGCTGCATGATAAACTTTCTCCTGCTGATGCTTCTGCTGTGGCCGCTCACCTGAAAAGTAACGGTATACTCTATAAAATTACTAACGGTGGCCAAACAGTTCTTGTACCCAGAAAGGTTGTAGACCAGGCAAGGCTCGAAATTGCCCGTGAAGATATTATAACCCACGAAGAAGTAGGCTATGAAGGCATTCATGATATTCCTCTTGGTCTTACTGAAACATTTCAAAAACTCTCAAGACAAAGAATGTTACAGGGTGAAATAGTCAGAAGCATCAAAAAAATTAGAGGTGTAGAGTCTGCCAGTATTCTAGTTGCAGAACCTGAAAGAAGTATCTTTACCTCTCAGGATGAATTACCTTCTGCTTCAGTTATGCTAGTACTTGATCCAGGAGTAAAAATCAAACAGGAACAGATCAAAGCTATTAAAAACCTTGTATCTCACGCAGTACCAAGACTATCTTATGAAAGAGTCTTTGTATCAGACCAGAATGGAAAAGTTTTATCTGAAAAAATAACTGATAGCAGCTCTTCTATTGATGAATTACGATCATTATACGAAGATAAAATCGAACAAAAAGTTCATGAAGTACTTATAAATGTAGTAGGTAAAGGCAATATAAAGGTTGCAGCTACTGCTGAGATTAATTTCGACAGAACAACAGCAAAAATAGAACGTTATATACCCACCGGTCAGGCTTCTGACGGAACAGCTGCTGGCGTTCTTATCAGTGAGCAAATATTAGATGAAAAATATGAAGGCAAAGACGGCAAAGGCCCCGGTGGAATTCCTGGTGCAACTACTAATATTAATGATCCCAGCTATGTTGCAGCTGATGGCGATGGCGCCAACAAAAGCTCTGACTACAATAAAAATAGCACCGTCAAAAACTTTGAAGTATCTAAAGAAATAAAAGATATTGTTTATGCTCCAGGACAGGTGCAAAGACTTTCTATAGCTGTCGCAGTTAATAAAGTACTCACAAATCAGGAAAGATTAGCTATTGAAGATCTGGTTAAGTCTGCTGCCGGCATAGATATGGCAAGAGGTGATATAGTTACTGTTCACGGAATGGCTTTTGCAGGCTTAAAAGAACTTAAACAACAAGAAGAGCTAATGCAAAAAGAAATGGAAATGAATCAATATATGAGCCTTATTGATAAAATTGCTCCTTATGCCCTGATACTTCTCTTTGGTGGTGTTACACTAAGTATTCTATGGTCTCTGATAAAAAGACCTGTTGAAGTTGAAGCATATGAAGAAATTGCTGAACCAGAATTTGACTTTCCTGAAGCACCAGAAATTCTTGAAGCTGCGAGTATACCAATTGTTGAAGCTAAACTCGACCCGGAAATTGAACGTATGAGAAACGAAATCAACCAGTTTGTTATGAACGACCCGGGCGAAGCCGCAAGACTCCTGTTAAGCTATATTAAAGACTAATGAATAATTCTCTCGCTGACGCTATAATATTATTAGATATTTTCATTGACCGGAGGATAAGCTTTGCCTTATAGCGGAAAAACTAAAAAATTGAATTCAGGTATAGTCAAGTATGGGAATGCTTATACCATTGTTAGCAGTCAGGAAGATAACCTTTCAAGCGAAGAAGCTCAAAAGCATCTTTCAAAAGCACAAACAGAAGCTCAAAAATTACTTCAAGATGCCTTAATACAGGTAGACCAGACAATCAATAACGCACAATCAGAAGCTGCCGCTATACTTGAGCAAGCACAGACAGAAGCTGAAAAGATTCAAGCTCAGGCACAGGAAGCCGGTCAACAAATGGGATACGATGCTGGCTATCAGGAAGGCTATAACCAGGCGGTTGAAGAAGCAAACAGCATTATATGTAGTGCAGAGACGATTATTAATGGAGCTTATCAAGCCCAAAAAGATATTCTTATGAATACAGAAAAAGAAATGCTGGGGCTGATAACTGCGATTGCTCGAAAAGTCATTCAAAAAGAAGTTAAAATGCAACCTGATATTATACTCAGAATGACAGAAGCCGCTATCAGAGAACTCAAAGAACGTGAAGTCGTTAAAATTATGGTCAATCCTAAAACTGTGGCTCTTATGACTAAAGCTTCAGATATTCTCATAAAAAGAATCAATTCTCTTAATACCATTAAAATTATTGAAGATAAGAGTGTGCCTGAAGGTGGAGTCATTGTAGAATCTCCCGATGGCAAAATAGATGCTAGCATAGATACCCAGCTGGAAGAAATTTACAATAAATTAATAGACGAAGCAATGACTAATCCTGCCCCGATAGATATCCAGAAGGCCAAAACCCTTTCTCAAGACGATGTTAATAAGTATATCAATCAGAACAACCCGGATGAACAGGAATAATGAACAGGCTCGATCTCAATAAATACCACAGAAAAATTGATGCAATGACTTCACTCAGGCCAATTGGTGAGGTTACACAGATTATAGGTCTGGTTATAGAAGCAAATGGCCCTCCATCAAGTATTGGAGACCTGTGTTATATTTATTACAATAAGGAAGATCCCCCTCTGTGGACTGAAGTGGTCGGCTTTAGAGAAGATAAAGTTTTATTAATGCCATTCGGAGATCTTGGCGGATTGAAACCCGGAGCGCTGGTGGTCAACACCGGAAGGCCTATGCAGATAAAAGTAGGCTCAGAACTCCTTGGTAGAGTTTTAAATGGCCTGGGAGAACCGATAGATAATAATGGACCTATTCATGCTACTAAAACTTATTCTACCAGTAATGAAGCTATAAACCCGTTGATTAGAAAACGTATAACAGAGCCTGTAGCACTAGGTGTTAAAGCAATAGATGCTTTTATGACCGTAGGCAAGGGGCAAAGGATGGGTGTTTTTGCCGGTTCCGGGGTGGGTAAAAGCTCCGCAATAGGTATGATCGCAAGAAATACCAGCGCAGATATGAATGTCATTGCCCTGGTTGGTGAACGTGGTAGAGAAGTCAGAGAGTTTATGGATAACTGCCTCGGCCCGGAAGGCCTGAGTAAATCTGTACTTGTAGTTGTTACATCTGATCAGCCTGCACTGCTCAAAATTAAAGCAGCACAGGTAGCAACATCTATAGCTGAATACTTTAGAGATGGTGGACGGGATGTTTTGTTTTTACTGGATTCTGTCACACGTATCGCTATGGCCTACAGAGAAGTCGGGCTGGCAGTAGGTGAACCGCCTGCTACCAGGGGCTATACACCTTCTGTATTTGCTAACCTCCCGAAATTGCTTGAAAGAGCCGGCACATCTGATAAAGGTACTATTACCGGCCTGTATACTGTTCTGGTTGAAGGTGATGACTTCAACGAGCCGGTTTCAGATACTGTAAGGGGAATACTGGATGGCCACGTAGCTCTGTCAAGAGAACTGGCAGAACAAAATCACTATCCGGCTGTTGATATTCTAACATCTATTAGCCGTGTTATGGTTGATATTGCTTCACCAGAGCATCTGAATGCCGTAAATAAACTTAAAGACATCTTTGCATCTTATAGCAGGGCTAGAGATCTCATTAATATAGGAGCTTACGTTAAGGGAACAGACCCGAAGATAGATAAAGCAATTGAAATAATGCCTGCCTTAAACAAATTTTTAACACAGCCAATGGAACAAAAAGTGGAGTTTGAAGAAAGTATAAAACAGCTAATTCAGATTGCAAGCCGATAATCAACAGTAAATTCAGCTATTTTGCCCCCAGAAAAAAGCTGATAACCTTATCAAAGATTAGATACCGGTACGTTGTAATTCGTATGTATTACAAAACTAATCAATATTATACCTCTGCTTACTTGCATCATATGGAAAAATATGAATAAAGCTCTCATTTCCACTGGTAATTAGTGTTTTTTTGTAATAAATTAAAAGAAATTGCTTCGAGAAAAATATTTCAGGAGGTTTAAATGCGCCGGTTTTCTTTGATATTATCGATGTTTATTCTTGCAGGTCTGGTTTTTAGTCCTGTTATTGTTAGCTCTCAGGTGTCAAAAGATGCCTCAAAAGATTCACATACCCTTGATGTTATTATGGCATCTCCCGGGGCTTTTGAACAAACCTATGGTACAGTTCTTTATACCGGGGCACTGAATGCTGCTACTGATAAAACAAAAGAGCTTCAGAACAGACACGCTGAACTGGCCGAAGAAACCGTGAACGATATAGAACGACTTCGTTTTAAAATGGAACAAACACGCCGCCTGAATCAGGAATATCTTGATAGCATCTCTAAACAGCTTGAAATATGGAAAGCTATGGCAGATAAAGATCCTTCGCTGAAACCTGTTCTTTCAAGAGAAATAGAGCTGTTTAATATTGCTATACAGTTTCAGCTTGAAGAAAACATTAAATGGTCAGCCATTGATGGTGTTATAGCAGAGATTGAAGAACTGGGTAAAAAGTCTCATCAGTCTGCTAACAAGTCTTTTACTAGAAGTAATTTTTATACAAAGCTGGTTTTACTTTATCTTGACCTTGTAGAATTCTATAAAAACAAGTACAAAGAGCTTATTACATTTGCTACACTCTATCATGCATATCAGCAGAACCCTAATCTGAAATTAGCTGATAGTGTATTGAGTCAGGTTAAGCCTTATCACGAAAAGGAACTGGTTTTGTCCAAAAACCTGCTTTACGATCTGGATGACAATTTTAGTAAATTAAGGGATATAAGCCAGAAAGCCAATCAGCTTAAAGAATTTTATTATGACCTGGACAAGTTTTCACTTTCTGAAGTTAATAAACTTCTTGAAAACCTTAGATATCAAGCAGATACAATGAAAGCAAGTCAGCATCAAATGCTTGCTAACGTTGATATGTTACCGGTTATTGAAGGTTATATTGATTATTATGAGACTCTTAAAGTTCAGCTTGAAGAGAAAATGATTGCAGACCAGATAAATGATGCTGTTTTGCTTGCCATGTATGACAAAGAGCTTACACGAATAGCTTATACAGGGATGCTATACCCTGGAAGCCAGTATGGTGGTTTCGGAAGCTGGGTATCCAGTGCTTGGGAAGGTGTTAAAACAGGAACTAAAGTTGCTACAGGTGCCGTATTTGCTGCTGCTGATTATGCCACCGGCAAGACTGCTGATCTTGTATTTGAAGCTGTTGACAAGACACAGGCAGCCTATAATCACGGTTTATTCTCTGATGAATACAGAAAATTTTCACAGGCTTACGATGAGGCCGGAGAAAAAATCTATACAGTCTCTATTAAAGATACTTTTAAAGATCCATTAATGGCAACACTGAGAGGAGATGATAAGCAGGGCCTAGGGCAATCTGCTGTAAATAAAGCTCAACAATCTTTTGAGGCGAGTGATAAGTATCTTGCTGACCTTACAGGTTCAAATTTTGCCTCGCAGGTTATAATGAATACTGTTACCTGTGGGGGGTACGGCCTTGCAAAGGATGTAACTACTCTTAATGACGCTAATGCCTCTACCGGGCAAAAGATAGTTGCAGGTGCAGGTGTCGTTCTTGCCCTTGCTCCTGTACTGAGTGGGGCTAAAACAGCCAGTGAAGGGACAAAAGGAGCTTCTAAGTCGCTTGTTAAATCTGTTGGCAACGTAGCAGATGATGTTGGAAGTGCTGTTACTAACGTAAGATCAGCTAGTGGCACTCTACAAAATGCTACCAGAAACCTGGCTCAATCAACCGATGATATGATCAGGGCTGCAGGGCCGAACTTTAGGAATGCAGATATACTGGATCAGGGTTTTAATGCCGTTGCACAAAACTTCGATAATGCCATAATAAGTAGAGTATCTGCCCAGCAGGCTTATAATCAGGCTAGAAATCAGCTCAATCAAACAATTAAGAATAACCTGACTCGTGTACCGGCTGATACTGTAAAAGGAGGGGCTTCCAGTGCTTTGAGTGGTTTTATTGCTGATCATTCACTTGATGCTATAGGGGGCAGGCTCCGGGATCTTTACTCTAATTCACTATCTCAGGCCATTAAGAATGCAGAACCTATTCTCGGACAAACACTCGGGCAGGCTGTAGGTATTAAAGATATTGCCAACTTTACATTAACCAATTTTATTAATAACAATGTTACAGGTGGTATTACCACTATGCTTGATGGTATTTTAAACAGTGATAAAAATAACCAGTCACAGCAAGGTTCAGGTTCATCATCTCAGGTGCCTCAACCTCCTGGTTCGCCTGTTTCAAATATGCCGGGTCAGAATGTAGTTCCTCTGGTACCTTCTACAGGTGCGCAGCCTTCGCAGATGTACCCTCCGCCTTCTAATTTGTCTTCACAACCTCCGATGGCACCTCCAGGGTATTTTATGCCTCCTGGCATGGGTATTCCACCCGGTGTTAACCTGCCGCCTGTTGATCCAAACCTTCTGGGTCAGTATTTATCAGGAATTGCAAACCCCAATCAGAATACCGGACAGGGTTATGATCCGGGTCTTATAGACCAGACTATCAGCCAGCTTCAGGCCAACCAGAGTAGTTATGATCAGAATAGAGGAGCAGATAATCAAAACAATCCTTATGTTACAATGATTCCTGATCGTTTTAATACAGATCCTAATGCAGGTTCTGGCCAGGGACAGTCAACAATTGACCGTGTACAGAATATATCTCAACAAACTATGGGGCCAAAGCCTGTTAAACCAACAAAACCACCATCAAATAATACAAAGCCGTCTAAACCAAACCCAAGTACGCCTCCTCCAAATATCCCTATTGGTGATGGTATACCCGAAGTAGACAGGACAAATGGCATTGATGACGATAATGATGGTGTTATTGATGAGGGCCCTGCTACTGGAAACTGTCAGATTGCTATCCATGATACAGGTGGTGATAAAGATGACCAGTGGGAATTAAAGCTTAATGGTAAGTCTATAGGTCGTAATAGTCAGGGTAAAACCAGGTTCTGGGACTTTAACCTTAAAAAAGGCCAGCATAAAGTTTCTGCAACAGGTGTTGATGTCCCTGATAATGTAGGTACATATACTATATGGTTTGGAACATGCTCGAGTACTGGAGGCCCACCTTTAAGTGGTAACAATTTAAATAATGGTACTACTTTTACCTGGACTGTTAATGTGCCGTAATGGAAGAATATATTCAACATCACCTGAAAAAAATGGAACAAACAGCTCCAGACTTCTGGAATGTTTCACCTGAAGTTGCTAAATTACTTTATATTCTAGCAAAAGCAAAGAATGCTACCCGTATTCTTGAGCTTGGAACTTCTAATGGTTATTCAACAATCTGGCTTGCCCTTGCAGCAAAAGAAACTGATGGAAAAGTGATTTCAATAGAATTCTTTCAAGAACGGTTTGATCTGGCTAATGAAAACCTTAAAACCTGTAATTTGCAAGCTTATACTACTCTCTATCAGGGTAAAATACAGAAAATATTGCCATCTTTTAATAACTATTTTGATTTTATCTTTATTGATGCATGCAAAGAAGAATATCATGACTACATTTTAGAATTGGAAAGATTAACCCAAAAGGGAACTGTTATTATTGCTGATAATGTAGTTAGCCACAGAGATAAAATGCTACCTTTTATTGACTATATGACAAAAACCCTCTTTTATGACTGTGTAACACTTAATATCGATAATGGTTTAATGATTTGTTACAGGCGATAATTAGTCTTTATATATTTTTGACATCATCTTTAGTTTTTTATACATATCTTTTTTCAATTCTTCCGGCTCTAAAACCTCGCATTCATTGCCAAATGAAAGAATTTTTTGTATCATTTTAAACCGGCTGTACATTATAGTTTCAATGGTAATACTTTCATTGTTTCTTTCTATGATTTTTTCGTTTTCCTGTGGCTGATAACTAAGTGATAGAAGGCCTGTTAATCTGTATACAACTCTGGGAGGTTGTTTTTTATAAGGTATTTCATCGATTTCTAGTTTGCGAAATGATTCAATTCTGTCAACTCTTAAATACTGGGTTTCTTCCATATCGGTATTATAGCCCCATAAGTACAGAGCACCATTTTCATATCTTATATAGTCGCAAAGTATTTTTATATCTTTATTTTGACTAGAAGGAGATTTGTAATTGACCAGGATAAAGTGTTTTTTATCACAATGAAATTCTAATTCATTTATAACATCAAGCTTTAAAGTATAATCAATTTCTCTGGAGGCATTTTTACAGGAGTATAAAAGAATTTTTTTTGTTTCATCTTCTACAAATTCAGATATTGTGTTAATAAATTTATCAAAATTACTTGTAGCCTGCCAGTTTGAAAGGTTGGCAATATATTTTTTTGCTTGAATAATTGAGTTAATCTCACTGTATGTCAGGTTTAGCTTGAATGGGTGGTCTTTTAATATATATTTATAGTTATTCTTTTTTGATGGACGTGTTATCTGGCATCCAAGGGCTTTTAGGGTATTTATATAAAGCCAGATAGAGTCTCTTGAAATAGCTCTGGAAACTATTATATCCTGTTTAAACTTTTCATTAATTTCTGCTTCACTATGAGGACCCTCTTTTAACATCTTTAACAAGGCGATTACTCTATAGCCAGTGAGGCTTAAGTTATCAAATTGCTTAATTTCTTTTGACATAAGTATTTATCAGGCTCTTTATTAATATTTTCCCATAAATAATACTATTAAGAGTTTACTATAACTATTCTTAATTGTCGTGGCCATATTTTCGGTTTTTCGAATACCTGAAATTAAATTTAATGCAAAAGGCGCAACCTCAATCTACGTCTGATTTTAGAAAAATTATAATTTTTTTAAAGCTTTGTAAATTTATATGTCCTTTTTCTAAAATTTTTCGATTCTCTAACTATAATAAACGCATTAGAAACACATTTAGAAAAATCTGGCATTCAGCTTATCCATCAGTCTTAATCAATAAAAAACTTTTATTTACAATTGAAAGATTTTTCATTATGCTGTTTTTGCCTTCTTTTTGAGTTTTTGCTTGAGGAATCATAAATGAGAGAACAGGTAGAAAAATTTTTCAAATTAAAGGAAAACAATACAAATATTAAAACAGAAGCAATTGCAGGTATAACGACATTTATGACAATGTCGTATATCATATTTGTTGAGCCAACAATACTTTCAGAAACTGGCATGGATTTCGGGTCAGTTATGGTTGCAACCTGCCTCGCTTCATTTATTGCTACATTCTTGATGGGAGTACTGGCTAATTATCCTATTGGGCTGGCTGCGGCGATGGGGCATAATTTCTATTTTACATTTACTGTTTGCGGTGCAGCAGCTGTAGGTGGGCTTGCTTTGGGCTGGCAGGCTGCCCTGGCAGCAGTATTTGTGGCTGGTATCCTGTTCCTTTTTCTTACCTTTATTGGCTTGAGAGAGTTGCTTTTAAATTGTGTTCCTTTGCCTCTTAAAAGTGGTATAGCTGCTGGCATAGGGCTTTTTATTGGTTTTATAGGTTTGCAGTGGTCTGGCCTTGTGGTTAGTGCACCGGGTACACTTGTTAAACTTGGTGAATTGCACTCTCCACCTGTATTGTTGTCTGTATTTGGTATTCTGGTTATTGCTTTTTTGTTATCTATCAGGCTGAAAGGTGGCATATTATTTGGTATTTTACTTACCATTACCCTGGGTATTCCTCTGGGAATAATTCAATATCACGGTATTGCATCAATGCCGCCCAGTATTGAACCTACTTTTTTCAAACTTGATTTTGTAGCACTCTTTACCCACAAGCATTTCATAGAAGTCATTCTGGTATTTTTACTTTTAAACCTGTTTGATACGGTAGGTACACTTATTGGTGTTACCAAGCAAGCAGGTTTTCTGGATAAAGAAGGCAAGCTTCCCCGGGGAAACAAGGCCCTTCAGGCAGATGCCAGTAGCGCTGTAATAGGTTCTGTGCTGGGCTGTTCTACTGTTACCAGTTATATTGAAAGTTCAGCGGGTGTTACAGCTGGTGGAAGAACAGGACTGGCCAATATGTTTACAGCATTCCTTTTCTTGCTTGCTATTTTCTTTCACCCACTGGTTCAGGCAGTTGGTGAAGGTGTTAAAACCGATAGCGGTGCTGTTTTATACCCGGCAATAGCTCCTGCTCTCATTATAGTCGGATCATTTATGATCAGGCATCTTAAAGACATTGATTGGGATGATATAACCGATTCAATACCGGCTTTTCTAGCTGCTATTGCAATGCCATTTACCTTTAGTATTACTGAAGGTATCTCCTGGGGTATCATTTCATATTGCTTCTTGAAGCTTGTTTCAGGTAAATATAAAGATGTACACTGGATAATTTATCTTTTTGCTGTAATATTTATCCTGCGCTATATTTTCCTGGTATTTTAGTAAGTAGATAAAAGTTATGAGGGAACAGACGTGGCCAGTAAACATAGAATAGGTATTGATCTTGGTGGTACAAACATAAAAATTGGTATTATTGACGACGTAGGACATATTCATTATTCAAATAGCATACCAACAGAGGCTGACAGAGGTTTAGAGGCAACATTTGAAAACATTATAAGTCTTATTCAAGAGACCTTCAAAAGCTCTCCAGTGCCTAAAAACGAAATCAGCGGTATCGGTATTGGATGCCCCGGGCTTATTGACTCTGTTAACGGTATTATTAGAGATTTACCCAATATGCCTGGCTGGACTAATGTACATCTGGCTGAAATGATTTCAAAAGAATTTAATCTAAAAGTTAAAATCGATAACGATGTCAGGGCAGCAGCCCTAGGAGAATATAAGTTTGGTGCAGGTCAGGGATGCTCTAATCTTATTTGTATCACTATAGGTACAGGTATTGGTTCGGGTATCATTCTGGATGGCCGTCTGATAAAGGGTTCAACTTTGTGTGCCGGTGAAATTGGCCATATGACTCTTCAAGAACATGGTGGCCCTATCTGTGGATGTGGCAATACAGGATGCCTGGAAGCTCTCGGATCTGCTTCTGCTATAGTAAGAAGAGGACACGAGCTTCTTGCTGGAGGAAGACCCAGTAAAATCAGAGAAATTAAAGGGGATGGACCTCTTACTGCTCATATTATTGCTCTCGCTGCACAGAAAGGGGATCCGCCAGCACAGCGCATTCTATACGAAACAGGCCGATGGATAGGTATTGGGCTGGCAAACGTTATTAACCTTCTTAATCCTGAACTGGTTATTATTGGTGGCGGTGTGGCCAGTGCTGGTGACTATATTCTCGGGCCTATAAGAGAAACTATTAGAAAACGTACACTGAATTACCCCAGAGATTCTGTCAGGGTTGAAGCTGCACAGCTTGGTGAGTCTGCAGGTATTATTGGTGCAAGCCTTTTCTGTTCTGATCTTATGGAAACTCCTACTCTTGGTAATGCTACACATAGAGAATCCAGTGTAAAAATCTAATTTAGCCTTTTTCTATTTCATTATTGCTCCTGAGACCTTTTAAAGCCAGGGGTTTTTAATAGTTCTTATATAACAGAAAATTTTGTTAATTTGTGACAATTTCTCTACAATTTGCCTATTTTCGTAAATAATGACCCCTCAAATGTTTTTATATTTATAAGAGTGTTTAATTTGGAAGGAGTAAGAATATGACAGACGTCGGCAGAGTAGGGCCGGGGCAAAATAATCAGGCAACCCAAAAAGATCAAAAGCCAGTTGACATACCAGTATTTCTTAAACCGTTTATGATGCCAGCTACACTTAAAGAGCAACCTCAACAGGATGAACTCGTTCTATCACAGGGCCAAAAGAAAAATAAACCTTCTATGTTTTCCTTTTTCAAAGATCTGTATAATATTGTCGTACATCCTGACAGGATAGTTGAAACTGCCCGCAAACAAAATGAACAAAATTATGAACAACTTAAAAAGGAATTAGGTATACCGGATTAATTTAAGTCTTTATGATTATGTAAAATTTTTTCTACCCAGAAGCCCACTGTGAGGGGGTTAAGGGTAGATCTCAATGTGAGATATTTTTTCCCGACTTCCGATATAAAAACGCCAAAAGGCGCATGAAATAAGGAAAGTTTATTTTTTCAGGCCACTACATTTGCCTCAAAAATTTTTCCAGCTATTAGTGACTTTTAACTGTCTACTACACTTGTCTTATTAAAAGTCGGGAAAGCTTGGTACATAACTTAAAAAATTTTCGATTTTCAAACTCTGATCCCCCCCACCCTATAGGAAGGCATGGGGTTTCTTCTTTTTAAAAAGAAGTAAAAACTTTTCACAACTGGCTTACTGACTTCGTATACGTGCTTTGAAAGCCCAGGTTAATCGACTCGTTCAACCCATATCTTCATATTTAAATTTTTGAAAATCGAAAACAAAAAACCTATCATAATATAGTAAACACATTAGTTATCTTCTTCAAGCTGTTGAATTATTTTTTGAACTCGCTCAATTTCTGCCTGTGAAGAGACATAGTTCTGATAGTCTTTAAAGGCTTCTATGGCTTTGTCATAGCGGTTTGAGTCTACATAGGTAGCTGCAAGATTATAATAAGCATCAGAAAACTCTTTGTGATACTTTATAGCCTTTCTATATTCTCTGATTGCTTTATCATAAGACTCTTGAGCCTTATAGGTATTAGCAATATTATAGTGTATTCGGGCTGTTTCCATCTTGTTTTTGCTTCTTTTGACCAGCTCAAGGCATGTTCCATAATATTGAAGTGAATTTTCATACTCGCCTTTAATAAAATAGATGTTTGCCACATGATAGTTGGCTTCATAGCTTTCTGGCCTGATAGCTAACATTTTATCAAAATATTGCAGGGCTTTATCATATTTTTGTAGATTATTATAGCTCACAGCAAGATTAAAGAGAACTTTAATTAGATCAGGATTTATGGTAAGTGCTTTTTCATAATTTTCTATAGCAAGATCATACTTTTTCTGTTTTAAGTAGATATCTCCCAGTGCGCTGTATGCTTCATATCTAGAGGGATCAAGTATTATTGCCTGTGAAAACTTTTGTATAGCATCTTTATGCTTTAATTCTGATTCTAGAGATAAGCCTATTCTGATAATATCGCTATAATCTGCTTTGTCAAGCATTTCATTTCTGGTTCTTTCAGGCCTCTGAAGAGGTGGTAATTTTTCCGGTGTATCAGAAAAAACATTATCTGATCGTTCATACTGCTTTGGTGTACCTGGTTTAAGTTCATTAACTTCTTCTGATCCTTGTTTTAGTGGCAAATCAGAAGGAATAGTTTTGATTTGTTCTTCTATATCAGGTGTAAAACTGATTTGATCAGGCTTTTTTTCGATCTCAGTTTTTGTTTGTTTGTCAGGTTGAGAAATATATCTGTCGGGAGGCGCTGTATGACTGTGTGTTCTGTTAGCTGTACTGTTTAAAGAGGTAATAGTGTTATCAGTGTCATGAATTCTTTTTGCTTCAGGACTTATGGTAGTATATTTGCCCGAAGGTCTTATATTAAAAGTATTTTTGCTGGTTGAATAGTCTCTGTTTATTGAATATCTGTTTATAAGTTCATTATCTATATTATTATCGGCTATTATTGTTGTAGTTCGAGAATCTTTTCTGGAAATTTCACTTAATTTTAATAGTATTTTAGATGGAGCTGGTTGAATTGTTTCAACATATACAGGTGATGTAAATAATAGTTTAATTATAACACCTTCAGAGGGTGAATTTTGAGTAACTGATGCTCTGACAATGTTTTTATACTGGTTTGTTAGTTTATAGTTCCAGTTGTATGTGCTGCTAGATATTGATTTATGCAAAGTTCCATAAGGAAATTTTACTGTTACTTCACGTCCTTTTGTCTCTGTAATCGCATTTATTTCAGGTATACCAGTGATAACTATAGAATGATTGGCTTCTTCAGCCGTTATAGCAGTAATAAAACTTTTTTTAATAGTTACAGGCACCCTTTTAATGAAATTATGATCTTTCTGGTTAAGGTTAAGCGGGTCATAGAGGCTGTTTTCTTGAGCAAAGCTAATTCTGGTATCAATCAGAATTAAGAGAAGGCAAAATGCTATTATTATATTGCTTTTCTTTTTAGTCATCTTTATTTTCTTTTAGTTGAGAGATATATGTATTAACCTGTCCTGAATCAAGCGCTTCAGGATTAAGTTTTAAGTATTCATAAAAGCTATTAATGGCTCTTTCACTGTTTCCTAGTTGTGTATGTATTATAGCAATGTTGTAATAAGCGTTATACATATCTGGCTTAAGGCTAATAGCCTTTTCATAATAGTGTAAAGCTTTTTCTTTTTCTTCAAGCAGCTGATAAGAGCGAGCTAAATTATAATTTAAAATTGGGTTTTGGGGTTCCAGTTTGATTGCAAAGGCAAAGAATTTTAATGCATCGCTGGTATCATTATCTCTAAGAAAAATATTTCCCAGATTATTCAGAGCATCAGTTCTTAATGATAGTTTAAAATAGTCTTTAGCTTCATCAACACGGGATAACTTTAATAGTAATAAACCCATGTTCTGCAATGCCCCTGCGTGTTCAGGGTAAATGTCAAGTGTTCTAAGAAATTCTTTTTCAGCAGCAGCATAGTTTTCATTTTTCATATACGCTAACCCCAACCTGTAACGGGCATTCTGGTACTCAGGATAAATTGAACAAGCCTGTTTATAATGCTGAATCGCTTTATCAGTATCACCTTTTATATCATTAATTATACCCAGTGCATAGTGAGAAGCAAAAAAGTCTTTATTTTTGGACAATATTTCTTCATTAATCTTGCTTGCTGTTTCCAGATGGCCCTTATTGACATTGTAAAGGCTTAGTTTGTATCCTGCCCAGGGATTTCTAGTATTGTTATAAAGACTTTCCAGTTCTCTGATGGCTGATTCTTCATCTCCATTTACTTTAAGTGATACAATAGAATCAATTTGATCATTATTTTCACTAAATTTAAAGTTAGGTAGATTATAATAATTTATTTTATCTCTTAATTTAGGTTTTGATTGATTTATAAGGTTACTTATGGGAGGTTTTCCTGTTTCAAAGTGAATAACCACCTGATTATTTTTGTCATTCTGGGTGATATCAGGTTTTATATTTCTGGTTGCTTTTACTATTATGCGGGCTTCTGGTGGGTCTAGTGCATACTGTACGACTTCAATGGAGGTTATTCCGGGAACATTTTTCTGTATTGTTCTGGTTAATTCTGTTGATTGAAACCCATAAATATTTTGCAGTTTTGTATCAGGAAGAATTATTATAACATTATTAGTGTCATTTCCTGCTAATCTGACTTTTTCCAGACCGTTTGTATCCAGAATTAGCTTATTTGCATCAGCTTTTATAGATGACAGTGTTGCTGCAAACAAGCCAGTATTGCAGAAAAGCATTGTTATAGATACAATAATCAGGTATAAAAGGGTTCTCTTAGCTTTTGAGCCTGAGAATGATGTTTTTGATTTTATCAGCATCCGTAGCATCCGGGTTTAGGTTCAAATACTCCTGGAAATGTTGTATTGCCCTGTTGTTCTGGCCAATCTGGGCATAGACAATAGCCACGTTATAGTGGGCATTAGAGAAGCCAGGCTTAAGGTTAAGGGCTTTGTTGTATTCTTCTATTGCTTTTTCATGCATATTATTTGCTTTATAGGCTGATGCAAGATTATAATGCAAATCTGCATCCTGTGGAGACAGTTCAATTGCAGCTTTATAGGTTACAATAGCTGCATCAAGGTTGCCCTGATTTTTCAATGTACTTCCAAAGTTGGTTAAAGCGTTGATACCAATGGCCAGTTTAAACTGTTCAACAGCCTTATTAAAGTTACCCAGGGCAAAATAAACGTTGCCCAGGTGATGATGTGCGGCATTGTTATCAGGATCCAGCAGGAGAGCTATTTTAAGGTTTTCCATAGCACTATTCAGGTCTCCGCTTTGTGTATAGAGTTCTCCCAGTCTTACGTAAGGTCTTACATAGTTGGGGTCTTTTTTAATTGCTTCTTTAAGATACTTTATGGCTTCATTGATTTCATTTACTTTTGCGAATGTTTCAGCTTTTTCATAGAGTTTGATGGCTTTTTTGCTGTCTGCTGAGCGTTCAACTATTACATCCTGAGGAGCCACAGCTACTACACCCGTTTTAAGGTCTTCAATTATTTTATGTGCTTTTGTTAGCTCTTCACTTTGATTGATTATAACTGAGCTTGCTATTGATAGCTGGTCTTTGAGTTCGTTAATCTGTTTCTGATTTTGATCATAAGCATCTTCAAGTTTAAAACTTAATGAATTAACTTCATTTTTTAATATTTGTACCTGCTCATCTGTAGATGTATCAATGGTTTTAGCCAGTATATTAGCTTTCTGATTAAGCAGGTCCGTCTTTTTTCTGAGTAGTTCATTTTCGTGTGCTATTTCAGTCAGCCTGGCGTTTGTTTCTTCAAACCGCTGTTTCAAGCTGATGAATTCGCTTTCTCTCTCTCTGCTTCTGGCAAGTAAGGTTCTGGTTTCAGCAAGTTCAGCTTTCATTGTTTGAACCTTTTTCATTATTTCTGCTACATTGCCTGCTTTAGAGAGTTCTTGCTGAACAGCCTGGTATGCAGTCTTAATTTTATTGAGTTCATCCTGAAGGTTATTATGTTGAGCTTTTAGCTGATCGTATTCTTCAACTTTTTTCATGTTTTTTTCAATTTCTTTTTGTGCCATAGCAAGGCGATGATCTCTGTTTTTAAGCTCATCTTTTAATTCTTTGAGCTCGCTTTTGCTGCCAGCCTTTTCTTCCAGATCTTTTTGAAGATTTAAAATTCTTTCGTCTGCAAGTGCAAGTTTGCTTGCAAGCTCACCAATTTTGGCTTCGGCATGTTCGATGTCTGATACCTGTTCTTTATATGCTGAAACTTCATTTTTGAGTCTTTTTATTTCCTCATTAGAGCTGGTAAGCTGGTTGTTAAGTGTTTTTAACTGATTTTTACTTACTTCAAGTTCTTCTGATAGCTTGTTTATACGTGATTGAGAGGGTATATTCTCTGTTATTCTGCTATTCAGTTCAGCAATTTTTTCTTTTGCCAGTTCAAGTTCATCTCTGGATCTTTCGTATCGCAGATTAGCTCTCTGGAGGTCAGTTTGCATACTGGCATATTTTTCTGCACGTGCATTCATATCTTCAAGTTTTTGTTTCAGGGCATCAATAACAGAGAGGGCTTTTTGCAGCTGGACCTCATTTTCAGAGGCAGAAGTTTTTGCTTCTTCAAGCTGATTTTTCATCTGTGCTACCTGTTCAGAGTCTTTGCTGGAAGCTGTTTTTTCTTGTTGAAGACGCACTTCAAGTTCGCTTATTCTTTTTTTAAGCTGTGTAACTTGTTCAGAATCTTTGCTGGAGGCCAGTTTAGTTTGTTGTAATTGTGATTCAAGTTCATTTATTCTATTTTTCAGTGTTATAATTTCTTCCTGTTTTTGAGAGAGCTGTCTTATTTTTTGTATTGCTTCATTAAGCTGTGTTCTGAGGTTTAGTGCCTGTTTTTTTGCTTCTTCAAGTTCTGCTGAAAGATCGCCGGATGATGTTAATTTATCTGCTGCCAGAGCCAGTCTTGATTTTGTATTAGCGAGTTCTTGTTTGAGCTTGTGGTTTTGCTCTTTAAGTTTATTTACTTCTTCTGAAATAAGGTCAGAATGAGAGCTTGCTGGTGCCTGTTGTCTCAAAAATTCAATATCTGCTTTTAATTCTTTTATTTGACGTTCTTTTCGGGCCAGTTCGTCTTTAAGTTGTTCTACTTGAGAAGAGGCATATGTTCTTTCAGAGCTTGAGGAATACTTATCATATGCCGGAGGCTCAGGGGTAACCCTGTTATCAGGTGAAAAATGGCTAACATGAGGCGGTGTTATTGATGAAACACCACCTGGAACCTTAATAGCAAGTGCATTGCTGCCTTTTGGGCTAACGGCTACTTTTCTCATATTCTCTTCATCAAGAGTTAAAACCATTCTGACGGTTGTGTATCCTGAGCCGTATTCGCTGAGCGTTATTTTTTTCAGGGCTGGAAAATCTGAGGTGATATCTTGCATTAGTCTGGCATTGTTTTTAAGAGAACCTGCAAGTTCAGAATTATCAATATCTATGACAACTCTTGAATAGTCGCCGGCATAATTCTTTATTCTGGCTTTAATTGGTGATGATGCTTCAATAACAATTTCATTATTGGATCTTTCAATCATTAAATTCTTTATTATGCTTTGAGCAAAGGCTATTCCATTGTTAAAGAAAAGCAATACCGCTAAAGATGCACTTATAATCCCCGATCTGGCTAATCTATGCATTTCAATTCATCCTTAAGGTTCTTTTTGACTTTACAAATAATCAACAATTTTAAATAATATTCATCTAAATATACTATTAAATTAACTATTAATTTTATACGCAAATGGCCTGATTTCCAAATTTATGAAATTTTAGCAATATTATCATTGTAGACAATCATATATTTTTTCAGAATTTGTTGTATATGAAGGTCAAAAAACCTTTACATTTATACCATCCCCCTTAGCCCCCTTCAAAGGGGGAAAGAAGGTTGCCTGCCGGCGGCGGGTTCGCTTGCTGCTTCGCAGCTGTGCTCTCCCCTTCTTTTTTATTTAGTGATTTAATCAATTTACCAGAATATATCCTGTATTATCATTGCAGACAATCATATATTTTTCAGAATTTGTTGTATATGAAGGTCAAAAAATTTTTTACCTTAAAATTTTTTTACGAATTTGCTTAAAATTAGAAACAAGATCATAATATTTCAAGAAATTATTCAGGTTTAGTGGCAGGAATTTATAGATGACTTACTTAATACGCCCGATGAAAGAGAAAGATATCGACCAGATAATGGGCATTGAATCTGTTTCATTTGGCACACATCACTGGTCAAAACAGTCTTTCAGAAGCGAACTGCGTAATAAGACTGGCAGTTATTATGTTTTATGTGATGGAGATGCAGAAAAAGTCATTGGATACAGTGGTTTCTGGCTAATCATGGATGAATCTCACATAACTACTATTGCTATACATCCTGATTATAGACGCAAAAATCTGGGAGAACTGCTTCTTCAGAATCTAATTGAAAAATCTATTATGAGAAAAGCTAAGTGGATTACTCTTGAAGTTCGTACAAGCAATATTGGAGCACAAAATCTCTATTATAAATATGGCTTTTCCAGCCTGGGAGTCAGAAGAAAATATTATCAGGACAACGATGAAGACGCACTCATCATGTGGACAGAAGATATACACTCAATGAAATTTAAAGAGCTGTTTCAACAAAATGTAGAAGAACTAAAACCAAAACTGGACAGTGAATACAAGTTTGTAAAGGGCTAAAAATCAATGGGAAACGTAGTAAAACTTAATAAAAATATGGATCAGCATTTAAAATATACCCGATTCCTGGATAGCTTTCCGAAAGTTAATGCAGGATCTCTATTAATATCATTGCTGTGTGTCATATTGATGGTAGCAGCAACCTTTACTCTTATACCTGCCGGTTTGTATGACGCCAAAATGTTCTTTGAGCCACAAAATTATTTCTCAAACTTTAATAATATTATTCTTACCCTGCACAGTTATCTGTATTGCCCTCAGATACCGATAGCCCTGTTTGCAGGAGCACTTTTAGGCCCCCGGCTGGGTAGTTTCACCATGATTGTTTATGTAGCTCTGGGGTTACTGGGTGTGCCTGTTTTTGCTGGTGGCGGAGGTGTTTCATACATATTTGAGCCTGTTTTTGGCTTTATAGCTGGCTATATTCTTTCTGCTTATCTTGTTGGAAAGATTTTAAGCAATAAAATAAATAGTTTTAATATAATATTTGCTGTCCTGACAGGTGTTTTTACTATCCATGTTACAGGCTTAACTTATCTAATAACAGATATGTACATCGCAGGAACACCTGTTGCAACAATTAAAGCATGGGTAATTGGTTTGAGCCTTGAAAACCTGCCTTATGACATAATTTTTGGACTTATATTATGTTCTCTTGCTCGCCCTGTTAGAGGCTTGCTCTGGTTTGCAATAGATTAAAACTACTCATCCAGTAATTTATCCATTTCATCAGAAACTTCTACACTGTCATTACCTGTATCGCTTTGATCCTCTTCAAAATTAGATACTAAAGAATCTATTTCATCCTGATCTGAGGTTTCTTCATTAAGTTCAGGTTCTTCAATCTGTTCTTCTGTTTCTTCTGAGATGTTTTCTTGAGGTTCTTCTATTATATCAGTATTTGTGTCTTTGTGTTCTTCTTCATGGTGGCCCAAATCATATTCTTTAATAAGTTCTTCGTCAACAATGCCTATTGCTTCTAGAAGTTCAATGATATGCTCTTTAATTTCTTCGGTATCATCAGCGTCAGGAGCAAGCTTAACATACTTTTTAAAGATTTCAATAGCTTCTTCAAAATTGCCCTGCTTTTCAAGTGCGTAGCCAAGGTTATTATGGGCTACAGCATAATCAGAATCAATTCTAATGGCCTTGCGATATTCTTCTGTAGCCTGGTCCAGATCGCCTTTGCAGTAAAGCGCAAGCCCAAGCTGGTTGTGTGCCCTGGCCATTGTAGGATCAATTTTCAGTGTTTCTTTACAATGTCTTACTGTTCCATCCCAGTCACCGTTTTTGGCCATTGTGATGGCAAGTTCATAGTGTACTTCAGCTATGTCAGGGTTTACCTCAATGGATTTTTGATAGGCAACAATTGCTTCATCCAGTTCAAAGTTTGAATCAAGTGCTTTTCCCAGAGAGAAAAATAAGTCTGCGTTGTCAGTTAAATATTGTGTGGCTGCTTTATATTCAACTATAGCTTTATCTATGTCATCCAGTGATTCATAAGCTAGTCCTAGTGCATAATAAGAGTCACCATCTTCAGGAAAGAGCTCTACTGCTCGTTGAAAATATGAAATGGCAACATCAATATTATTTTGATCCATTTTTATTTTGCCCAGGTTATAGTAGATTTCATTGTCTCCCGGGTCTAGGTGCATTGCTTTTTCAAAGTGATGTTCTGCCATATCATAATCATTGAGTTCAAGATGCACTAGTCCCATATTATAGTGAATGGATGGAACATCTTCTTCAAGTTCCATAGCCAGTTTCAGATTTTCTTTAGCCTCTTCAAACTTGCCTTCAATCATATTATCGATAGCAAGGTTATAAAATTGTTGATAGCTAGCACCTGTTGCTGCAACATTACGTATATAAATCAATATATACAGTACAATTATTAATACTGCTGCAAGGCTATAGCTTATCAGTGTTATCTTTATAGGGTCATCCAAAAATTGTTTCTCCGATAATAATTATTCATTATTAAGTTTAAACGTTTGTAAGTAAATGTTTCAATACGTTTATTGGTCTATTTTAAAAGAATTATTTTTGAAAAATGATTTTGATCAGTGCATAACCAGAATGATAGATTTTTTTAATTTCAAGTTATAAAGTGATCTTTGCATCCCGATTCAATAAAAATTCAGCCATCAAGTAAGCTAAAGACAGCAGAAAACTGTTTGTTCTTTAATAAGAAAACTATACAGATTAGTTAATAACATTTGCATAAGAAGCACTAACTTTTCTCAGTCTCAGGCTGAGTGTATGTGCGATCTTTCTTATAATATGAACGGCAAGGGCTGGCTCTTCATCCATAAATACTTCAAAGTTTTCTCGGGTTAATTCGGCTGTTACCAGTTCAGTCTGGGCTATTACTGATGCTGAACGTCTCCCTCTGTCAATCAGAGCCATTTCACCAAATATTTGCGGTGCACACAGCACTGTTAGAAGTTCCTGTTTGCCACGAATATTCTTCTTCAGAATCTGTACTTCACCCTCAAGGATAAAATACATTCCTGTTTGTTCATCACCTTCATTGAATACTAATTGATCAGCCTTAAAAGACTTCTGTTCAAGGATATTAGCTAACTTGTCTAAATCCTCTCCCATCACATCGTAAAAAAAAGGTATTTTTGCAACATCTGAGGCAAGCATTTTTTACGCTCAAACCTATCATTAATGAATTGACTGTATGCTATATATAATATCAAAATAACTTTATTAAAAGCAATTTTATAATCAAAATGACACATATTTTTCTTATCTATTTTGTGTTTTTAATCAAGAATAAATTTGTTGAAGGCCAGAAATCAGCTATATTAAGAAAAAACCTTAATGATATTTTCGAATAAAAGAAAAAAAAATTATTTTAAATGTTAATAAAATAAGTTTATAAATACAAAATGTTTTTATGAATTCAATGCTAAAATAAAGATAAACTTGAAAAACGGAGATATAATATGGTTTTTGACTTTGAAGACAATTTAATCGGTGAGGTATTTTCTGAAATAAATGTATTTTTAGATCGAAACACTATAGAAGACATTGATATTTCAATGAGTGAAAACGATTTTAATTATGTAAGCCTTAAATTGCCTATTGGGGTTGAGTTTGACCCTGACAATTTTTTAGAAGCTATTGAAAATAAGTTTCAGCACAAATATTTTATTATTACAACCTTTATTCATTATCTTGAATCACCTGAATTGAAAAAGTATTTTATTCCATATGCAAGACTGAACGAATTTTTCTATTATATTAATGACCCTGAAATAGATGAAAAGATTATCTCGATAAGTCAACTAGAGGAAAACCAATGATAGACATAACTAAACTTTATTGTGAAGCTGCAACACTGGCTGATGGTCTGAGATATGGAGAAGATCTTCTTAAAACCAGCAACAGCTATCTGGCCCGAAAAAGTGCAGCAGAAAGAAAACCAGTAGTAGTATGGAATATAACCAGACGGTGTAATCTCAAATGCCTGCATTGCTACAGTAATTCAGAAAACAAAATTTATCCTGGTGAACTTTCTAAAGAGGATATCTATAAAACCCTTGATAACCTGGCAGATTTCAATATTCCGGCACTTCTTCTCTCAGGCGGTGAACCTCTTATGAGAAAAGATTTTTTCGATATTGCCCGGTATGCAAATGAAAAAAACATAAGAATTGTTCTATCAACTAATGGTACGTTAATTACAAAAGATATAGCCAGAAAAATCAAAAAGAACAACTTCTCTTATGTTGGTATAAGCCTTGACGGGGTTGGCCTTATTAACGATAAATTCAGAGGTCAGGAAGGTTCTTTTGAGCTGACAATGAAGGCTTTTAAAAATCTTAAAGAACTTGATCAACGTGTTGGGCTTAGAATGACTTTAACCCGTCATAATATTTCTGATCTTGAAAATATATTTGACTTTATTGAAAAAGAAGAAATTGATAGAGCCTGCTTTTATCATCTTGCTTATGCAGGAAGAGGAGATCAAAGCTTTGATATCAGTCATGAAGACAGTAGAAAAGCCCTTGATATAATACTTAAAAGAACAAAGGATTTTTATGATCGTGGTCTAAATATAAATATACTGACAGTAGATAATCACGTAGATGGTGTATATACTTATCTGAAACTGCTTGAAGAAGATCCTGAAAAAGCTGAACGCACATACGAAAAGCTTCTCTGGAATGGTGGCGGTAACTTCAGCAGTGGGGTTGGTATAGGTGCTATAGATGCTGAAGGCAATGTTCACCCTGACCAGTTCTGGAGGCATTATTCACCTGGTAATGTTAAAGATAGGCCCTTCAGCACTATCTGGCAAGATACTTCTGACCCCATTATGGCCGGGCTTAAAGATAGGCAAAAGCTCTTAAAAGGTAAATGCTCACGCTGTAAATGGTTAAATATCTGCGGAGGATCTCTCAGAGTGCGTGCAGACAGATACTTTAATGACCCGTGGATGGAAGACCCTGCATGTTATCTTACTAAAGAAGAAATCAATTAAACTTAACCTGACTCTGGATACCTGTTTAAACCGAATTATTCATCAATTTACAGTCTATTTATTCTAGAGGGTTTAAAAGTGCTGCGACGCAGCACTTTTAAACCCGACCCCCTAACTTCTGTTCCCTGCAATGTTTTAACACTGTGTTAAAAAGATGTATTCGCTAAACGTTAATTTCTATAACTGTTTCAGGTTAATTTATTAATAGTTTATGAATTAAATGGGTTAAAATAGAATTAAACAATTCTAAAAATAGTCCTGGAATCTCTGATTAATTACAGAATTACTGATTCCAGCAAAAACAGGGAGGGGTTTAAAAAAACCGCACAGCGGTTTTTTTAAACCCCGACACTAATTTCTTGAATCTGAGAACTTTTTAGTTATTCAGAGATCTCTCCTGTAACTTACGGAGCTTGAATTATTACTATGTATGTAGTAAATACTCAAGAAAATAAAATTGTTACAAAATTCACGATTAGACTTTTTTAATTTATTTTCAAGCCTAATGAATGTAGTATGTTTAGTTACTTCTTGTATTTCAGGCATAAAAAGATATTAAATCTTAATATTTAAGATAGTTTTGGGTATATAAAAGTTTGGTAAGCCTTAATGGGTAATATTAGTGTATTTAAGACGTTAAGTTTTACTCAACAATTCTATAAGCTTAACTTTGCGCCATTCGTATGCTATAATGATAAGTAGTAAAGCCAAAAGGAAAAATTTAAATTCAATAAGGGTGATTGTAACTGTATGGATTTAATTTTGACTTTACTTAATGTATACAATGACACTAAGGAGGTGCAGGCCAGATTAAAAAAAAGACTGAAGAAGCCTAAATTTAACAAGCAAAAGCTTTTAACTCAGTTTTATTAACTATTTTAGTAATTTGAATTGGCAAATAGATTATACAACAAGAACAGGGGGTGATTTTCAAGGAGTATTTGAGCTAATTAAACAGTTCTCTGTTTAAAATATTTTTGTTTAGCCATAGATTATTTCTTGGCCTATCAATTAAAACAGTAATAATGCTGATTTGAATATAAATGGCACCAACATAAAAGGCTAAGAAAATGATAGTTGAATTCAGATTAGATGAAACAAGGGTACAACCAGCCTATCTCAAAACACTTTATGATCTTATTGAAGAGGTCAATTGCAGATGTAATACATATTTAGAAGAAACTTACAAGAAAGACCGTCGAAAATACTGTAAAACCAGAGTTGTAGAAGTTTGTGGATCTCCGACGATGGTTAGCTGGCTTATCTTAAGAATGCAAAGATATTCTCATTATGTGAATAACCTTGATGCCGGACGATCTGTTCTTGATACCTGTACATCTGAAGAATAGGCGATACCTGCGTTAATAGATTAATATAATTAGCCAGAGTTATTTAAATAACTTGAATAGAGTTACTATACGCTAAAAAAAAAGGCCAGCAATAAGCTGGTCTTTAGTTTGCATTTTCACTTACCCCTGAAAATCAGGGGGTTCTAATGTGGACTCATAGTTGTGGCATTTAATTAGTTGTTTATAGCAACAAATTTTTTGCTTATATCATATTCAGGCTCTTTCATGGCATCCTGTTCGTCTGAACATATTTCTATAAGCCTGTTAAGCCGTGTTTGATATAAGAGTTCTGCTACCTGTGGCTGAAGATTAAAGACTTTGACGCTTGAACCGTTAAAAAGACAGATTTTTTGAATGGATAAAAGTGCTCCTAGCCCCAGGCTGTTAATTTTGTTAATCTTTTCGCAGTTAATAAGTATGTTTTCAACGCTTTTTTCTACAAGTATACTGACGAGTTCTTTTATACTATTACCAAGAGACCCGCCGAGAATATCTTCTGGTAAGTCTATAATTGAATAATTGCCGACCTGTCTAATTTTTATTTCCATAAGCGTAAAAATTTTCCTTCCTGCAAATTCTCCTGAACCCGGTGAATTTTTAGTTTTTCTTTTCTGAATTTATCATAGCAACTCGATCAAAAAATGGCCAAAATGTTAATTTGAAAGATAAACAAAAAAAGAATTGAAATATGATCAACTAAAGCATTATTTCTTAATTTCAGGTGTATTCTTAAATTATGTTCATTAAGTTTCGCTACAAACTATACGCATAGCTGTAATCTAGTATTTAAGCTGTTATTCGTTCTTGTTATAGAATCTTATATAAGATTAAGATTTCTTAAAACCCTGTTACAATTAAAGAAACATAATTGTAACATTCGGGGCTATATAATAGTGGTTGTTTTCTGTTTTTAATCGGGTTTCAGGCTTTTATATTAAGCGTTTTTTCGTTTTAAGAAACAAATTTAAATTCAAATTTGAACTGCTGAAATAAAAAAGAGTGATTACTGGCCTGCAGCAATTTTCATAGCTTCTTGATAGCAGGCATCATCAATTTTTTCTTCGTCTTTAAGAATTGTAATGCCCAGTTCAAGCCCTGTGGTAGCTTCTTCATTGAGTATTCTTATAAATTCTTCACGGTCAAATTCTGCCTCCAGGCAAATTATAGTTGTTTCAATTAGTGATTCAAGTATTATTTCAGTAACAAAATGGTAATAATCTTCCGGCACAGGAGTTTTAAACATTCTGAGCAGCTCTTTAGTGCACCATTTGATTGTCATTTTGATTATTTTTTCCCTGGTATTTGCGGGCTGTATGATAAGGTCTTCCATATCAAGTTTTTTGTTTATACCGGTAGTTAAAAGATTATATAATTGTTGTTTTTTGTCTGCATCAATTTTAGGAGGCAGAGACGAAATTTCTGATTTGATGATGTTTTCTGCAAGACTGATTAAATCATTATTCACAATAGCACCTCTATCTAATCAATACTTTAATACAGGATACTTCACGAAAAATGAATACTCAAGAGCAATATTGTCTCTTTTTCCAAAAATATTGTTTAAGACAGTTTAGGGGTTTCTGAATAACTTTAAAGTTCTCAGATTCAAGAAATTAGTGTCGCTTGAATCAGTAATTTCTAATTAATCAGAGGTTCCTTTTATAAATATACTGATCCTTAAAGTAATTACTGAATTCTATCAGCATATATTAATTATCTACGTGGAATGGTATACCTAAAAAAAAGCCCGCCTGAGCGGGCAATCATTAAACGGTAAGTGAACTTCTAGGTAGGTAAGCTTTAAATAAACAAGAGAGAGGAATCAGGTAGATCGGGGTAAAGTAGAGTGCTACTGTATGTTGGGGAATAGAAAAAATAAAAACAGGGTATATATGTGACTCATAATTCTATATTATCCTGTATTGTGAATTATATCTATCAAGCAATCTGGCGATTTGTTCTCTCATACCGGGGTGATTTTTGGGTGAGAAATAATGCCTAAAATGCTACTAAAACCCCTCTTTTGACAGGCTTTTTAAGCTGTTTAGGGTATAGTAAATGTCAATTGTAATTTCATATTTAGTTACCTGATGTTGTTTTCACCTTATGTTTTTATTACTCTCAGTTTATAGCTTTTTCATGAGGATATTAATGTTACTGGTAGCAGACACTGGCAATTCACAAATAACCTTGGGTATTTTTGACGGTGAAACACTTCTCCACAGGTGGGGTATATCAAGTGTAAATGCATTTAGCGAAGATGAATGCGGTATAACAATATTAAATTTTCTTGATAAAGCTGATCTTACAGATAAAATAGATGGCATTATTCTCTCCAGTGTGGTTTCTCACCTTACCTGCAAAATTGCATCAACATTTAAAAAATACCTGAAACAAGAACCCATAATTGTAAACCATAAAACTAACCTTGGAAACCTGAAACTTAATGTAGAAAAAAATGAAGAAGTCGGGGCAGATAGAATATGTAATATTGTCGCTGGTTTTACCCTGTATCAATCACCCGTAGTTATTGTCGATATGGGAACAGCAACGACATTCGACGTAGTTACAGCACAAGGAGAATTTATTGGTGGGGCTATATGTCCCGGTATAGGTATGTCTATAGATTCTCTTGCAGATAAAACTTCTCTTTTGCCCAGAATTGAAGCAGCACATATTAATGAAGTAATAGCAAGGAATACTGTTACCAACATTCTTTCTGGTACAGTTATTGCTCATGCCGCTATGATAGATGGTATGATTGACAGGATAGAAAAAGAACTGGGATTAAAACTAACATCCATAGGCACCGGTGGATATTCAATATTTGTAGAAGACCACCTTTACAGGAAGTTTGACTGCTTTAATCCATATTTGACACTTCAGGGCCTTAAAATACTCTATGATCTTAATAGCAAATAACCAGCAGAATAGATTTTTAGAAATGTTTAATTTTCTCTGTCATTTGATATAATCTTTAAGATGGTACTTAACTTAATAAGCTTGCTATTCAAGCTTTAAAGATAATTAAAAACCCCGAATAACTGTAATAAACAAAAGAAAAGCAACATGAATTAATTGCCTGACAGTTGTTTTTATGATAGCTTAATAAATTATTTCAGTAAAATAAGCTAGAATAAAGAAGGTTAAAAGAATGACACAATTATTATCTGCAAAAGCAGGAAAAATAACCCCCGAAATGGAACAGGTAGCCCGGCACGAAAACGTTGATCCTGCTGTGCTGATGAAGAAAATAGCTGACGGAACAGTCGTTATACTTGCCAGCACTAATCATAACAACGTTACACCAACAGGCGTTGGCGAAGGCCTCAAAGTTAAAGTCAATGCAAACATCGGAACATCACATAAAAAATGTGATCTCGAAAACGAAAAGCAAAAAATTAAAGTATCAGAACAGTTTCAGGCCGATACAGTGATGGATCTCTCTACAGGAGGCGATATAGACTTTATCAGAAAAGAGCTTATATCATCAACATCACTGCCCCTCGGAACAGTTCCAATTTATCAATCAGCTGTCAGAGCTATTAATAACGAAGATACCATAGAAAAGCTTGACGAAGACCAGCTTTTTAGAGATATAGAGAACCACTGCCGTGATGGAGTAGACTTTATAACAGTTCACTGCGGCGTAACACTTGAAGTAGTTGAAAAACTTAAACAACAGGGTCGAATATGCGGTATTGTAAGCCGTGGCGGCTCAATGCTTGCAACCTGGATGGAAATCAAAAAAAGGCAAAACCCTCTCTATGAACGCTATGATGACCTTCTTGATATAGCTAAAACTTATGATACAACACTTTCTCTGGGTGACGGCCTTAGACCCGGCTGCGGCAACGATGCTGGCGACAGAGCTCAGTATGCTGAATCAATTGTACTGGGAGAACTGGTTCAAAGAGCCAGAGAAGCCGGTGTACAGGCAATGATAGAAGGCCCCGGGCATGTCCCACTTCATATGATAAGCGGAATGATGCAACAAACCAAAAGAATAACTGGCGGAGCACCTCTTTATGTCCTTGGCCCTCTGGTAACAGATGTGGCCCCGGGATATGATCATATTACTTCTGCTATCGGTGGTGCTATAGCTGCCAGCTCAGGTGCTGATTTTCTATGTTACGTTACCCCAAGCGAACATCTGGGCCTGCCAGAAGCAGAACAGGTAAAAGCAGGCATTATTGCAACCAGAATCGCTGCACACGCTGCAGACATAGCTAACGGTAACCCTCAGGCTATTCAAAGAGACCTGGAGATGTCTAAAGCCCGCTATGCTATCGACTGGAAAACACAGGCTCAATACAGCCTGGACCCTACAGTCTTTGAAAGCTACGGCCTGCTGGATGAAAAAGAAGAATTCGCCTGCACAATGTGCGGCAAGTTTTGCTCGATGAAACAAATGCAAAAACATTTTGTAACATCTGAAAAATAATACTATACTGATCCTTAAAAGTTATGTATAGATTCCAGATTATAGAGGCCTAATGGTATAAGATATTTTTAACCACCAGAAAGGATCCCAAATGACCAGTATAATTAAAGGCCATATTGTTGTAGTAATGTTTGCTTTTATGCTGTCTGCCTGCTCAGCCCCACAGGAGGCAGAAGACATTAATACTCAAATAGCTCTTATCGATAAAGCTGATGGGCTCAGCTATGAACTGGCATTTGAGCTTCTTGAACTGGAAACTATCTGCTTCGGCCAGGATTTTGCGATAGAAACCGAACCTGCAAAAATTGATGATAATAAATCCACCATTATCGCAATGGATACAGAAAGTTTAATTTCTGCACTCCACGTAACACCTGACGAAGTTGAAAAAAATGTTGAAATAGCACTAAAAGGCAGCGAAAAATTTAACTATGAAGAGAGTGCTTCTCAAATCAGACAAACTTTACAGTCTGCAAAAAGCAAGTATGACGAGGCCAAGAATCATTTTGACAGACGAAAAGAAGATAAACAGAGCTATAAGGCTTATTGCTCGCATTTTGTTCAGGCCGGTAAACATTATAAATTGCTCTCAACGCAACTTAATACACTTGAAGAAGATCTTGAGGCAAGATCCAGATAAATTGGTAATGCTAAAGTTTATGGAAGCCTACTATGCAGGTTCACCAGGGCATAAAGCTCATACCTATCATAAATAAGATTTATTTGAGCCATTCTTCCATTATTGATAATTTCTATATTTGCGCTGGGGCTTGATTTCTGGTAAGAAAGCTCTTTATAATCGACTATTGTAGCGGTACCAACTACTTTGCCGTTGCGGCGAAAATTGATTTCAGAAGGCACTTCCCCGCTTGAAAGAGGCTCCAGCAAATAGTGACCTGCAGGCAGAGGTGGGTCATATGCGTTACAGCTGAACTTGGAAGGCATAATAAGAAGCGCAAACCCACTTTTCAGGTAATATTCATAAGTTTGCCTCTTTTCTCCAACCCCTGAGGTGTAAAAGTCACCGGGATGATTGGGGTGCTCAAACCCGATCACGCTCTTTGAGAGTATACTCAGGGTCAACAATAATTCAATCATGTTTTTATTTTATCTTTTTTGGGTATCCAGCACATAATTTTAATGATGTATTTTTGAAAATCAATATTTGATAGGGGCAAAGGGTTAATTTTAGAACAAAAACCAGAGCTGGCAGTGGCCAAAACCCGACCTACTATCTCTTCAATCAGTTGCCTTCTGATGGCAACTTCTTATCAGTTATGGCTATAAAGTCTTCAAAATGTTTGAACGGGTTTTCTGAAGAGCTCACTTTTTTAGGGGGTACGAATGGTTGAAGTTTATTAAATGAAGACACCTTTGCGTTTTTATTTATGTCATTTTGTTTCACAGAATTCTGTTTTTCTTGTTGCAGGCTATCTGCTTTTTCTTCTTTGCTAAATAGCTTAAATAATCTGCCTGTAATAGCATTGTTAAATAATGGCAGAGCTATATTTAACAGGAAAAATGTCTGAAACAGAGTTACCAGCATAGATTGAAAGCCTTTTGATCTTATAGCGTCTAATTTGTATGTGTTTGTAGCAAGTTTAGTTGCTTTATTAATCATTGGTTCAGACCCTTTGAGAAAAATGACTGATACAATCTGATCAACAAATTTTCTCATTGCCATATATGGTGCTCCACTTGCAAGTAATATAAGTGGTTTTGCTGTTCCGTCGGCAATTCTTGTTCTAATCAACATAACAGTAGAAGAGATATTGTTTTCTTTAACCATAAATTTTTCTAACTTTTTACCGAGTGCAGGCCCGAATTTTTTTCCTAACAGTGCTATCGGTATTAAACTTAAACCAAAATAAAGAACTTTTTTAAAGAAGTTGCTAAAACCTTCGCTGGCTTTATCTTTGTTTTTAATTATCTGTTTATTGCTCACAGTATTACTAACAAAATTAATGCTGTTAACAGTGAATTTTCCAATTAGTCTGGATATATTCTCTACTGGAGCTGTAACAGGCTTAAGGACAAGCTTAACAGCATTTTTAACAGTTCTATGGGTATTGATAACAGTATTTGTGATGGTTTGCCCTAATATTTTTTCTGAAGCAGCTTTAATTTTATTGATTATTTTTTGTTTAAAGATTTCAAATTTTTCTTTTCTTTCTTGCTGAGTTTTTTCTTCGTTTGGCATAATCTTTTTGCCAGTTAGTTTTTCGCTAACAAAATTAGCCAATTTGGTTAGTACAGATGAATTTAACAACGGCATCAACACACTTGTTAGAATAAAATAGCCAATAAAGAAGTTAAAAAATTCTACTGAACCCGAGATAGCTTTAGGGTCTTTATATTTGAACATATTTTTAGCAAGAAACTTACCAGCCTTGGGTACCAGTGGAAAAATAGTCATCTGTAAAGCAATAGCGAGAGAATAATCCATGCCTTGCCAGAGTGCAGCGTGGGTTCTTGTTTCTTTATCGGTTTTTTTGTCAAGCAATGTTAGCGGAGATCTTACAACTAAAGACGCAACATCAGTAGACATCCCCACTAATCTACTATCTTTGCCGAAGTTATAAAACCCCGTTAAAATCGATGAGCTTATTCCACCCATATTAAAACTCTATTTATTTTCCCCCCTGTATAATTGAAGTTTTTCCCCCGAATTATTATACATATTATTTTATATTAAAGATGAAATATAATAAAGGGGGTCACTGAATAAATTGTGTATTCACAGATTCAATAAAAGCCCTCCGGGTCTTTTACAGGGTCAATTGGTGACCACGCACCTTCTTTGCTAAGTCCTCTACCCTATTTATACCCGATTTGGGTGTAAAAAGTCGCATTTTTAGGGCACTTTTGGCAAAATTGTTACAATTTTTTACATTATAAGGACGTTTTGAGCTTTGACGACGTTGTTTTTCAGCAATCAGCGGCCCGCCCTCCCACCCCAGGAGTCGGGTTATGGTTCGGTTCGGTACGCTCACCTCACCAAACCCTCCTTTAGCGAGGTAACAGGGCTATAACCTCTGCAAACATGACTCCAGACAGGCTCAAGCGAACGAAAACTTGAGTGAGCGGTGGTGTGACCACCACATGGGGTTCTTTGTGTCATCCTGAGCGCAGCGAAGGATCTATTTATAAAAGATTCTTCGGGCTTTGCCCTCAGAATGACAGGTCAAAAACAATTATAATACATATTGTAAGGGAACTTGCTGTGGATAAGCAAACAAACCCTCCTTTAGCGAGGGAACAGAAGTCACGCACCCAGATATAATTGAATCGTCGTGGGACCGCCAGGGGACAGCCTGCTTTGCAGGCGAAAGGGGGCTTCGCCCCCTTTATGTGGTTCAGCGGCGACCACGCCGCCACTTCAAACTAAGATTCTTGTTGACAAAGACTTATGGCTATTATTTGATAGATAATAATAAAATCCCTCAATTAATTATCTTTTAACCGGTAGGTGCAGAAGCTTTTCTGAAAGGAGAATTATATGGTAGATAGTGGTCGATTCCAGGAAATATGGGATCTCGAAGCTAAAGTCAAAGAAATGGAACACGAACTAATTAAAAAAGCCAGCGAATGGAAACTCAAAATAGCCCTGGGGCAACTGGAACCAACCGGAGAAAATCTGGTAATGTGCGATGGAGGCTGCATAGCCGTAAGCCCTGCACCACCATGTTCTGGCTGCTGCATCAAAAGCAGCCCAGCTTAAAATCACTGTCATAGATCGTTTTCTGCACCTCACCATGGTTAAGCGATAAACATAGATTGTTAAAGATGAATATTGAAGACAAACACTTACAGTATCCCGTGCTTTCTGAGGATGCGAGACTTATTAAAATGAGAGACTGCTGCGCTCTCATAGATAGAATATATGGATCTTATATATTATTAGAGCCTTATGCCGCTGCAATAATTGCTATGTGTAATGGGGCAGTTAGTTTAGAAAGAATTATCTCTATATCATCTAAAATCCTGCCGCTATCTAAGGATGAAGCTAGAGAAAAAACTCTTAAAACACTGAATAAAGCACGTGAATACATCTACTGGATCAATATCCACCAGGCACTCTTCTGGCCTTATAATCCATCAGATTTCCTGTATGAAACCGTTAAGAGACAAAATGATATTCTTATACCCCTTGAAAAACCACTTCAAATGACACTGGTCTTAACTAATGAGTGCAATTATGAGTGTATTTACTGCTTTAGATCAGCTAAAAACAAATGGAAAAATGAACTCACTAAAGATGAATTATTTAATCTTATCGACCAGGCCGCCCAGCAGGATGTTAAATATTGCTCCTTAACAGGCGGCGAACCATCACTGCATCCAAATTTTGAAAACGTAGTCATAAAACTACTTGAAAATGATATCTATCCATATATTAGCACCAATGGCTCAAATATATCTAAACAAACACTTCAAAATTTAAAAAATGCAGGCCTTAAAACCATACAGTTTAGCATGGATGCCGCTGACCCCGAAGTTTTTGATATAATGGTGGGCGCAAAAGGCTATTATGACAGGCTGCTTACAGCAATAAAACATGCAAAAGAAACAGGCCTGATCGTAAGAATAAAAGGCGTTTTGACTGAAATAAATGCCCCTTATCTCGAAAAATTATTTCTAACCTGCGCACAGCTAAAGGTAGACTACCTGTTCCTGGAACAATTCAGCCCGGGGCTTGACGGCAGAGGTAATTATAACCTGAACCTGAAACCTGAAACAGCAAAAAAAATATCTGCCATTACTAATGAAGCAATGAAAAAATATTCTCAAACTACTACTATTATGCCGTTCAGCCCACAAAGCAAATGGAAAAACCCCACCGATATTATTTATTGCGGGGGTATGTATACATCTTTTATCGTGCAGTCAGACGGAACAATAGGTGTCTGTGAGCAGGCAAACCATCCTGAACTGAACTTTGGCAATATTAGAGAGAAGAAACTTCAGGAAATATGGTCATCCAGAGAGGTCATAGCATTCTTGAACCCTGACAAAACATCTGTTAAAGAACCCTGTAAAAGCTGTGAAGACTTTGATAAATGTCGATCAGGCTGTTTTAATTTCTCTCTTCAATACTCTGAAAACCTTTTTGATCCTGATCCACGCTGCTGGAAGGTTAACCTTGGGGCAAAAGACCCGTTAAGGCTATAAAATACACAGCATTTTATTTTATAAGTGCTTGAAAATAAATGTTTTAAGCTTTGTAGTAATCCTTTGCTTAAGAATCACGCTTTGAATAAAACCCAAAATATTTCTTTTTCTTCTCTTCAAGGGATTTTTGTGATTCTTCTTTATGCTTCTCTACATCTGAAAGAGGGGTGCGCTCTTCAATGTCTTCAAAAGGCTTGCACTTAAGTTTTTTTTGACAGCGTGAGCAAACGTGTTTCTTCGTTTTAATTGGTATATCTGCATTACATATCTCACAGTTAGTCCATATGCGCTGAAAACAATGTATTCGCCCTTCATCCAGATAAATATAAAAGTCTTCCAACTCTATACCAGTTTCATCTTTCAGATTAGCCAGCAGTGGTTTTTTTTGAGAAAGTATCCAGTCGTTAATAGCCTGAATATCTGCTGCACGGGCCTTTGCGCAATCCGGGCAATAGTCATCATAATACTTCTGAAATATTCTGTTGCACTTTGCACAATTTGATACAGGCATTGATGATCCTCTTGAAATTGCTTTCTTTCATTATTATAGAGTAGCACAATTGAGAATATTCTGTAAGCAAGATAATCATTAATTAAGGGTAAAACAACGATAAAATCTTTTTGTAGATAAATATATTTATTATTATCAAGATCAGTGCGTAACTTAAAAAATTTCGATTTTCAAAACCCAGATCCCACCCACCCTAAAGGAAAGCATAAGGTTTCACTCCCAGGCTACGCCTGTTCTTTCAACCCATATTTTTACTTTTAAAATTTTTGAAAATCGAAACCAGAAAAAACTGCCATTCAGGTTATGCATCCGTCTTTTATATATGTTAAATGCCAGCATCACAGTTTAATATGTAATATCGAAGGGTTCCCAGCCCCCACCGAGAGCCTTATAGAGTTTTAAGGCATGGATTGATGTTTGAAGGCGACTGTTTATCAATTCATCCTGTTTGAATAGAGTTGCCTGCCTGGCTTCTAAAACTTGAAGGTAGTTGCTCAGGCCAATTTTGTAAGATTCTTCAGTCATATGACATGCCTTTTGAGTAGATATAGCAGATATCTCAAGATCCAACTGGTTCTTTTTAGCATTTTCCAGCATACTAATAGCTGTTTCAGCTTCCTGAAGTGCTTCAAGAACTGTTTGTCTTAGATTAGCACTTTCACTGAAAAGCCTTGCCTGAGAGGCCTGAACCTTCGCTTTAAGAGTTTTTCTTTCAAATATTCGCCAGTTAATAAAAGGCATTACTGACCATTTGCGGCTTGAAATTTTGAATATATCTTCTATTTTAAGACTCTCGAATCCAAAACCGCCTCTGACACCTATGACAGGATACAACTCAGCCCTGGCTGCACCAGCCTCAGCAATAACAGCATTAACACGACTGACAGCCTGTCTGATATCAGGGCGTCTTTCAATAAGCTTTTCAGGTAGTCCAGCCTCCAGCAGCGAAGGCGGCACCGGAAGAGGTTTTAATTCTGATAGTTGTTCATTAAGCGCATCAGGAGTTCTGCCAGTCAGTATGGCAATTTGATGTGCAGACGCCTGAATTTGAGCTTTCAGTAAAGGTTTTTGAGCCTGAAGAGTTTCCAGCCGAGTGCTTGCCTGAACTATTTCAAGCTTTGTACCAAGTCCTATATCAAGTTTTAGCTGCAAAAGCCTGATCTGTTCTTCTTGCAGAGCCAGCGTTTCATTGAGATTAACAAGTTGTTGCTGGGTTCCTCTCAGTTCAAAATAGTTTCTTGCAACCTCAGATATAATGGAAATTATTATTGCCCGCCTGATTTCTTCAAATTCTTTAATTCTTTCCGAAGCCTGCTGTATAGCCCAGCGATCCCTGCCAAAGAAATCGATCTCCCAGGAAGCATCAAAGCCTGTATCCCATATGTTTGTTGGGTTGTCAATGTTGAATATACGTCGATCGGGTGGCATCTTAGATATCTGGCCTACAGGGTTGGCACCTCTTTCGCTAAACCGTGTATTGGTCATTCGCATATAGGTGTCAATTCTAGGATACAGATTACCTTTAAGCCCGCCTCTCAATGCTCTAGCTTCGTTAATCCTGCCCAGAGCTGCCTGTAAGTTGTAGTTATGATTGACAGCATCTTCAATATACATTGTCAATAGCTCATCATTGAAGTTTTGCCACCACGATACCACCGGATCATCAATAGAGATAAATGATACACCAGCACTCCATTCAGAAGGTGTTTCAACCAGAGGCATTTCAGCATTCGGGCTTATTTTCGGAAATCCTGCTGCATATACATTGATACCCAAGATACCTGTTATTAAAAGAAAAACAAAACTAAATTTTCTCATTATTCAAGCCTCCTTCTGAAAAACCAGGCAGACCCTGCCATCAAAAATAGTGATATCAATATCAAAGGTATAAGATTCTCTAAAACTACTGCCACCGGTAAGTCTTTCAAGAACAGGCCCCTTGCAATGACCAGAAAATAGCGCAATGGATTAATAATTGTAAGATCCTGAAGCCACTGCGGCATATTCTCAACTGGTGACGCAAAGCCTGATAGCAAGATTGCAGGGGCAGAAAAAACAAATGCACCAAGCACTGCCTGCTGCTGTGTTCTTGATATAGATGATATAAACAGGCCAAATGCTATTACTGAAATCAGATATATAAACAAACTCAAATACAACAGCATAAGTGACCCGGTAAAAGGTATTTTAAATAAGTATATTGCAACAACTATCATCAGGGTTCCTTCTGCAAGACCTATAATTAGACCAGGAACAGTTTTCCCAATTACTATTTCAAAAGGGCTCAAAGGAGATACAAGAAGCTGATCAAAAGTTCCCAACTCTCTTTCACGGGCTACAGACAGCCCGGTAACAATCAAACCAACTATTAAAGTAAGTATTCCAAGCAACCCCGGCACCGTAAACCACATATATATTAGGTTAGGGTTAAACCAGTGCCTTGATATTACTACTGCATCCTGTACAGGCATTCTATTATTTATGTTCAGGCTCCTATTATAATTATTAACAATATTTAAGATATATCCCTGAACTATTTGAGAGGCATTAGAACGTCTGCCATCCAGAATAAGCTGAACAGGGGCGATTTTTTTATCTATAAGATTCTTTGAAAAGTCCTGTTTTATAGTGAGTACGACTAATGCTTTGCGGTTATCAATTATTTTGTTGACTTCTTCAGGACTGCTTAAATAATAAATCTTCTGAAAGGTATGTGAGGCTTTAATTTTTTCTATTAGATCTGTTGAAATAAGACCTCTATCTTGATTAAGAATGCCAATAGCAACATTGTTTACATCAAGAGTAGCTGCAAAAGAAAAGACGATAAGCTGTATTATAGGTGGAGCTATCAGTACAACCCGGCTCTTTTTGTCCCTCCAGACAGCTAGAAGCTCTTTTATTATTAGTGATATTATCCTCTGTAACATTAATCAAGCCTCTTGACAGTCTTTTTTGCTGTTATAACAAATAATATTAACCCTATAATAAGCATATAAGCAGTGTTTATTAGTATCAGATTATAAATATTACCTGCAAGAAAAAGTGTTTGAAGATTAGAGACAAAATATTTAGCCGGTATAATCACTGTTAAAAGCTGAATAGGCCCTGGCATACTTGAAATTTCAAAAATAAAGCCTGAAAGCAGAAATGAGGGCAAAAAAGCCGTAACCAGAGAAGCCTGAGCAGCGACAAACTGATTTCTGGAAAGGGTAGAAATGATTAACCCGTGACCCAGTGAGGCAAATAAAAAAGCAGAAGATGTTATCAATAAAAGAGTTAAAGACCCTCTAAAGGGTAAATCATAAAGTATTAGAGCAATAATAAATGACATCAATAAAGATATAATACTTAAAACAAAGTATGGAAATAGTTTACCGATCAAGATTTCTATAATAGTAATGGGTGTAGACATTAGAGCTTCCATGGTTCCTCTTTCCCATTCTCTTGCAACAACCAGGGAAGTTAATAATGTCCCTGTAAGAGCCATTATAATAGCCAGAGTACCAGGTACTAGAAAATTACGGCTTCTGAGTTCAGGGTTAAACCATACACGTGGAATAACAGTAACCATAGAAGTGGTGTTAGAATTGGATGATTCAATTTTTTCCTGATTGAGCCAGTTTAAAAGAACACCATTAGCATAATTCTTCACAAAACTAGCTGTATTGGGCTCACTACCATCTGTAATAACCTGAATGGATAAAGTTTTAGAGTGATCAAGGCGTTTCTTGCTGAAATCCTGCGGAATAACTATAATGCCTTTAATATAGCCTGCTACCAGGTCATCTTTAAACGATTCACGATCATAAGCAACTTTTACATCAAAATAACGTGAATTAGTAAAAGATCCGAGAAGGTTTCTGGCATCAGGGCTACTGTCTTCCATTACTACACCAACTTTAACATTAGTAAGATCAAGTGATACACCATACCCGTAAAGTATTAACAGTATTAATGGAAGTATAAATGCTATAAGAATGCTGCTGGGGTCTCTTATTATTTGCAAAGATTCTTTATAGATAAGGCTTTTAAGCCTCCTTAAAACTTTAAACACCTCAGGCAGCCTCACTTTCTACCCTGCGATCATACTGCCTGATCAGCTCAATAAAAGCATCTTCAAGATCAGGATCAGGCATTAAATCTGTCTTTACCTTTTCTTTTAGGCCATCCGGTGTGTCTATTGCAATAATTTGACCTCTATAAACAAGCCCTATTCTGTCACAGTTTTCTGCTTCATCCATAAAGTGAGTGGTAACCATTATTGTCACATCTTTTTGAACCATTCCATTAATGTGAGTCCAGAATTCTCTTCTTGTTATTGGGTCAACCCCTGATGTAGGCTCGTCCAGAAAGAGAATAGCAGGGTTATGCATAACTGAACAGACCAGTGATAATCGTTGTTTAAAACCAGGAGGCAATTCTATTGCTGATTTATCAGAATATTTCTCAAGGTCAAAAATTCCTTTCATCCTGTTTATTAAAGCTTTTTTCTTTTTACCTTTGAGTCCATATATACCGGCAAAAAAGTTCAGGTTCTGATCAACGCTTAAAAGTTCATATAGGGAGAATTTCTGGGCCATATAACCTATTCTGGCCCTTGCTTCAGCCGGAGCTTTGATCAGGTCTTTACCTGCAATCTTTACTGAGCCGCCTGTAGGCTTTAGCAAACCGCACATCATTTTAAAAATAGTTGATTTGCCTGCACCATTAGGCCCGAGCAGTCCGAATATCTCACCTTTAGCAACAGAAAAGCTGGCATCCTTTACAGCAGTGAACTCTCCAAATTTTCTGGTCAGGTTATTTGCTTCGATTACATTTTGATTATCCAGATCAATTTTTTCCAGTATTTGTGTAAGTTCAGAAGTTCCGCCGGGTCCACCGCCCAGTATATCTATAAAGGCATCTTCAAATCGGGGTTCAACAGTTTTTATCAGTATATTTTCATCAATACCAAGGTCTTTATTTGCCGGGCAGGAGTTTTGATGTTTTGTGACAAGCCTGATATTTGACCCCTGAATAATTCCATCAATTACCATATCATTGTTTAAGGCATTCATAAGGATATTTCGGATATTTGTTCTGACATTTTGAACCTGAAAGACTCTTTTGGTTACACGGCTTTTTAAGTTTGCAGGTATTCCAGAGTATAATGCTTTCCCGTTATTGAGAAGAATTACTTCATCACATTTTTCAGCTTCATCAAGGTATGCAGTGCTCCATATTACAGCCATACCATCATCTACAAGTTCTTTAACCATTCTCCAGAGCTCTCTTCTGGATACAGGATCTACCCCTACGCCCGGTTCATCAAGAAGCAGCAGTTCTGGTTTTTTTACAAGAGAGCAAGCCAGCCCCAGCTTTTGCTTCATACCACCAGAGAGGTTGCCTGCAAGCCTTTTTTTAAAGTGTTTTAGATCTGTAAAATCTAAAAGTGTCTCAAACCGGTCTAAACGTTCTTTTCCTGTTACATCTCTGAGGTCAGCATAGAGGTTTAGATTTTCTATTACTGATAAATCTTCATAGAGGCCAAACTTTTGCGGCATGTAACTAATAAAATTTTGAATTTTATAAGGATTTTTAACAATATCAAATTCTTTTACCTTAACCCTACCTGATGAAGGCAGAAGCAGACCTGCAATTATTCTTATCAAGGTTGTTTTACCTGCACCATCTGGGCCCACAAGACCTGTTATTAGGCCGTTCATAATTTGTGCACTCAGGTTATCCAGTGCATAGTGCTCAGTCTGATCAAACGATTTAGAAAGATTATTTATCCTTACCAGTATTTGTTTCATTTTGATTACTTATCCTGTTTATTGAAGAAGTCTTTGAGGATGATATTTTGTCAGTTTCTTTTTGTTTATCAGGGTAAAGCCTGACAGTAACAGGCATTCCCTGCCTGAGCTGGTTTTCAGGATCCTGAACAATTACCCTGAGTCTATAGACGAGGCTGGTTCTGAGTTCTTCTGTTTCTACTGATTTAGGTGTAAATTCAGCTTCAGGGGAAATAAACCCTATTTGGCCTTCATAGGTTTTATCTGGATAACTGTCAGTGCTTATTTTTGCTTGCATACCCGGGTATATTTTCCCAAGGCGTGTTTCATCAATATATGATTTAACCCACTTAGGAGAGTTAATCGAAAGAGTATACACTGTTTCGCCGGGTTGTACCACTGCTCCGGGTTCTTTAACCCTAGTCAGTATTACAGAATCTGAGGGTACATCAAGCACAGTATATGAATATTGTCTTTCTGTTTGATCCAGTGTGGCTCTGGCAGCTTCTACACTTGCTCTTGCTGCATCTATATCCTGTTTTCTCGGCCCGTTAATTGCTTCTTCGAGCTGATCATTAGCTAATTTAAGCCTTGCTTCTGCTTCTTTTATTTGCAACTCTGATGTTTCTTGCTGTTGTTTTGAGATAACACCAGCTTCAAACCCTCTGTTATACTTATCTGAAATAGTTTTTAAATTTTCAAGATTGGCTTTAAGCTCTTCTACTCTTGCTTTAGCCTGTTTAATTCTTTCATAACGGGTACCGGCCAGCAATTCATTCAGGCGGGCCTGTTGAACCTTCAGAGAAGCTTTAGCCTGATTGACTTCATCCTGATATGGTTCTTTATCAAGCATTGCAATAACCTGTCCGGCTGAAACAGAGTCACCCTCTTCAGGAATCATTTTATCAATACGGCCATTAACTCTAAATGAAAGATCTACCTGTCTTATATCTACATTACCTGTTAGTTTAATTGTTTTATCATCTTTTTGTTCTGTTTTAAAGTAATGGAACCAGGCTATACCACTAATAACACCCAGTAATATGATAGTTATTATTAGTTTATGCTTCATTGTTTTTCCTTTCAGTTTTATTATATTTTATTCCATCAAAGAAAATTTCCAGTGCATACACGGCATCAGAGGCCATAAGTTTTTTAATATCATCAATACCTTTGTCCTGATTATTTGAGACAGAATATTTAAACGCATATGGTGGATAAAATGCGACCAGCATTAAATATAGCATATCTGAAATTCTTTTATAGTCAGCATATTCAGACATTTCACCGTTTTCAGCTGAGTTTTTAAGGAGTTTAGCAAGAATTTCTTTTCTTTTTTCTATAAGATATTTGAATTTCTGATTAACTTGATATCTTGTATACATCAACCTGATATGTGTATCCACCTGAGTATTGGCCATTTTAAAGACTTTTAAGATGTCTTCAAGAATTATTTCTTTTATAGCATTTAAATAAGGGGGTGACAGCTGTTCTATTTTCTCTTCAATTTCCTGAATACGTTGTTTGCCAAACCGCTCAATTATGGCGTGTAATATTTCCTGTTTGCTGCTAAAATCGATGTATACACTGCCTTTTGCAATCCCTGCCTTGTTTGCAATCTGTTCTATAGTGGTTTTTTCAAATCCATTCTGGCTAAAAAGCTTTTGTGCTGCGTTTAGGATATCTTCTTTCCGGGTGATTTGTTCTTTTTTGCGTGCCATTCTGGTATCCTGTTTTTAAAATTCATTTAGAATAGTATGATACAAATTAATGACTGAATACCGTTTCCGGTCATTAATAATAATTGACCAAAATTATTTTCTGGTCAATAAAAAGTTAAAAAATTGTATCAAAACCAATACTAAATGTTTATTGCCTTTAAGCAGTCCATTAAAGAATCCTAATGGGCAATGTCTTTACCCGGCTGTTTGTTCGGTGTCAGGTTCAATTAATGACTCTGTCAACTCTAGCTGCGGGAAAATCTTACTAAAATGTGCGTAATAAACTGTCATAGTAATTGCTTTTGAGAAGGCTCCAGGATATTTAAACAAGCTAATAAAAAACAATTTCCAGTAATATTTGCGGTGTTTCTGTATAACACCAAGTACACACATTGATTTAAGCAGTGCCAGGATGTGATTAAAGGTAATACGTTCTTTGTTATAGGCTTTATAATTACTTAAGAATGTTTGTACCCGCTCATAATATTTCTGAGGAGAATAAACACTTGCAATAATGCTCTCATATCCTTTAATGAGAGTATCTACATCAATTTTAGGTAAAAAGTTAATTGAAAAATCAGTATTATTACCAGAACTATCTGATATCAGGCGATTTTCATTTTTTAGTCGTTCATAAAGCCTTGTGCCGGGCAGAGCCTGAAGCAGACCAACCATAGCAACTACTACGCCAGTTTTCTGTATAAACTCAATCTGGCGTGCAAAGATAGTAGTATCATCACTATCAAAACCTACAATGAATCCACCTGATACTTCTATGCCATAATGCTGAATTTTGTTTACTGATGATACCAGGTCACGATTGCTGTTTTGAAACTTACCACATTCCTTAAGGCTTTCAACTGAAGGTGTTTCAAGGCCTACAAAAACTGAATCAAAGCCTGCATCACGCATAAGCTCCATTAATTCTTTATCATCTGCCAGATTTAAAGAAACTTCTGTCATAAAACGCAGTTTCTGGCCAGTCCACTTTCTCCAGCGTATCAATGCTTTTAAAAGGCTTTTGGTTAGGGCTTTATTACCAATAAAATTATCATCAACGATAAATATGGGGTTTTTCCATCCCAGCCTGATAAGGGCATTGAGTTCTTTTATAACCTGAATAGGCTTTTTAGTTCTGGGTATTTTTCCATTAAGTTTAACTATATCGCAGAATTCACAGTCAAAGGGGCACCCTCTGGAGTATTGTACAGGCATTTTCATATAGTGTTTAAGGTTTATTAAATTCCATTGAGGGACTGGTGAAAGCTTTATGTCAGGTTTAATCTCTGAAGTGTATACTCTTTGTGGATTACCATTTTTAAGATCTTCTAAAAAGAGTGGCAGGGTAATTTCTCCTTCATCAAGTATAAAATGATCCACCTCGGGGTATTCTTCATAGAGGCTTGAAAATAGTGGCCCGCCTGCAACCACTTTAGCTCCACAGGCTTTACACCTTGCTATAATTTCTTTAACAGATTCTTTCTGTGAAATCATTGCACTGATAAAGACATAATCAGCCCATTGAATATTTTTATCCTTAAGTTTAGAGACATTCATATCAATGAGTTTCTTCTCAAATTTTTCTGGCAGGATAGAAGCTATAGTTAATAGGCCAAGAGGCGGCAATAATGCTTTTTTAGAGATAAATTTGAGTGAATGCTTAAAGCTCCAGAATGTTTCTGGAAAACCGGGATATACTAATAATATTCGCATAAATTTCTTTCTTTCTGGTGGGTTAAAAACAATTATAAGTTAATGCACAAATTGAATTTACTTAGTGTCTACAAGTGGGTTAAAATCCTTTAAAAATAAATATGCATCATATGTATATTATATAGTAAAAAAGGCTATTAACAAGAACAGTATTTTTTAAAGTTTTTATTAATAGGCCAGAATGTCCATTACACAGGCAAAGCATAATTTTAAAGTTTTATATTCAAAGAAATTTTTTTCAGTATTAAAAAATCATTCATTTAAATGATATTACAATTAGTTTACAAATGCACCTATTCAACAAATATTTATTATAATATTTGTAATGTATATTCATAATGTTGTTGAAAACTGTAATTCAATCTGAGTAAGGAGTTCAAAGATCTATGGCCATATTCAATGCACCCGGAGAACAACAAACATCCCTCAAAAAATTAAAAAGATCTCATGCTACAAACCCTTCAAATACTTATTATACAACTATAAACGCAGGTGCCAATCATTCAATTAACTCTTTGCCACTGTCAGGTTATCGCAAAGATATCCGAAATCTTCCAATTTATACCCAGTATGATATACCCGAGTCACATAAAAGAATTGCAGACAGTTATCTTTTCGTTAGTCGTGTATTTGGTACGCCTGTTGTGCATAGCTCTCTGACAGAAGAAGAGAAGAAACACCTCATGAGATTTGATTTCTATACTCTTGAATATACAACATCACACCAGATGGAACAGGAACTCACTTTCCTTAAGAAATGGTCAAAAGAGAAAGATAAAGACCTCAGAGAAGCCGCTGATAAAGTACTTCAAATACGCTCAAAAGAGCTCAAGCACATTATAGCAACCAATTATGTAACAGTAAAAAAAGATTTCTACGATGGCTACAAAGTTCTTGATAGATATTTTAACGCCATATCAAAATACTCAAAGTAACAAAGCACTATCAACCTCTAATCGTCAGTGGGCTGATGCTTTTCAGCCCCTTTGCTTTTGCAGGCTAAATATGTTAAAATATATTACAAACAGGTAAGTATTTTCGTAGTATATCTAAATGTACATTAAAATTCGTCGACAATCCTTGTAGAATAAATAATTAGTTGAGGAAGAAAAAAGAATATTCTTACATCAAGCACATCAGTCAACCATAGCCCAGATGAGGAAAAGCTTTAAATGATTCCAGCACGCCTGAAACTCGAAAATTTTATGTGCTTTTCTAATATAGATATAGATTTTAGCGGTCTAAAAACTGTATGCCTTACCGGCAAAAACGGTTCAGGCAAAACTTCTATTCTGGACGCTATTACCTGGGCACTGTGGGAAAAAGCACGATCCAAAAGCGAGAAACTCATTAAACTCGGCAGAAATAACATGAAAGTCGAGCTGGAATTTTCAGTAGAAGGAACTAAATATAAAATAATTCGCTATTTTAGAAAAGGATCCTATAATAAAGGTCGCAAGCAAGCTAAAAACCTGCTGGAATTCTTTATGTATAACAGCAAAATTAAATCCTGGCAGCCACTGACAGGCAATAAATATGAAGAAACTCAGGAAAAGATAGTCAACACAATTAAAATGGATTTTGATACCTTCATCAACAGTATATACATACGTCAGGGCTCACCAGATTCATTTATTACTAAATCTCCTGAAGAAAGAAAGTCTATACTGGCTGATATACTCGGGCTGGGAGAGTATGAAAAGCTATATAAACTGTCTTTAGAAAAAGCCAACAAACTCGAACAGGATGCTAAAATACTCAAAGAGCAGATCAACGAAGGCGAAGTAAGACAATTTTCTCTGAAAAAGCTTAAAACCGAAAAAGAAAACATACTGACAAAAATTCATTCTATTCAGGAACAACTGGAAAAAACCCTGAAAGAAAAAAAAGCACTGGAAGCCAAAAATCGTCACTACAGCGTTTTGCTGGAAAAGAAAAATCTCTATATCAATATTAAAAACCGGTATGAAGATGATATACACATAACAGGCCAGTATGTCGAGAATTTGCGAAAATCAAAGGTACGCTTTAAAGAGATGACATCACTTGAACACGTTATAGAAAAGCAATATGAGCATTATCTAAATCAAAAACAACTGCTGAAAGATCTCGATCAAAAAGAAAAAGAATATCACGCACTCAAAGACAGGCTTATAGAATACGGCAGCAAACAGATGATACAGCGCTACAGCGCAGAACATGAGTATAAAAAACTCTGTGAAGAACTCGATGAAAAGCAACATCAGATAAATATTTATCGCCAAAGAGTCGAAAAGGCAGGCGAAATACAGCGCCAGTATCTTGAATATAAAGATATAAAAGACAAAATTGATAACCTTGATCGATTTAAAGCTGAACGATGTGACCTTGAAGTTAATATTGCACGGCTTGAAACAGCCGTCAAAGAACAAAGAGAACATTTAAAAGATGAAGTCGCCCGGATAAAAATAACTGTCGATGAAATCGATAAGAAACTTGAAGCCAGAACAGAACTTGAAGAAAAGATTTCACTTCTCGAACAGGAAATAAAACAATACGATAAATATGAAGCAGAACTTGAGCGTATTCGAGAAAAAGGCCTTGCACAGCGAGAAATAGTTATTGACAGAGTTAATAAGAACTCTTTTCACGAGCTGAATCTCGATAAACTCAAAGATAAAATTGAATTGCTACAGAAAAACAACGCCAGAATAAACTGCCCGACCTGCGATGGAAAAGTATTAAAGCCAGATGACCTCATTAGAAAACTTGAATTCGAAATTGATAATATTATGATTCACGTGGAAAACAATGAAAACGATATTTCTCTTGCTGAAGATGAAATTAAATTCTATCGTGTAGCCTATAAAGAGAAAAAGAAATACCTTGCGAAACGATCCAGTTTAATGTTTGAGCTTGCAGAACTCAAAGCACTGCATAAAAATCTGGAAATAGAAGAACAAAATAAAGCTAAACTGCTGGATGAAGTTAATTCCATTAATAATATGCTTGAAACAGATATTTTTGCTGAAGAAGAGCGTGTGCAACTGATGGTTCTCTATGACCGCAGAAAACAACTCGAAGACCTTATGGCTAATTATCCTCAAATGAAGGAAAAACTGGAAACACTCTCGTTTACTGAAAAAGCCCTTAAGGATATAGAAGAGGCAAGAAAGCAAATCAAACGCATAGAAGCAGAATTGCCCTATTACACCATGTCTAAACGTACACTGGAAAAAGAAATTAGCTCTAAAAATAATAAACCAGATAATGATGTTGCAAATGATGTCTATAACAAGCTTCTAGCACTCAACTATAACCTTGATACTCATATAAACCTCCGGCAAGAACTCGCTAACTCACAGCAAATAGAGTATGATTACATTGAACTCCAATTCGCCAGACAACACCTGCCAGAACTGGAAAATAATATTATCAAAATAGAAACCTCTCTCGATAAGTATCTTGAAGAAATAGACCGTCTTAATACAGAAATAAGTAAGCTAAGTCAGGAATTTGATGACTCAGAAGACCTGAGAAAAAAACTCGAAGAGATTAATAATACCTGGAACATACTAACAGAAGACCTTCAAAAATATAATATCGAACTGGCTATCTTAAATGAACGAATTTCTGTTATTGATGAATCGCTTAATACCGTTAAAGCAAAGAAAATTGAACTGGATAAACTAAACAAAGATATCGAAGAATACCATCAACTGGCTGTAGCATTCGGCAAAAAAGGTATACAGGACATTATTATAGAAAACTCATTGACTGAAATAGAGACAGAAGCCAACAAATACCTAACTAAATTGACTGATAATGATATGAAACTTTCTTTGAACTCATGTAAAAGTAATAAAACCAGCACATATAACGACAAACTGGATATCTATATTGCTGATAACCAGGGCACCCGTAGTTATGAGCTTTATAGTGGCGGTGAAACTTACAGAATAAACCTTGCTATACGACTTGCAATGGCTAAACTTCTGGCCAGAAGTCGTAATGTTAAATTGCAATCGCTTATTATTGATGATGCATTTAATTCAGTTGATCCGGCTGGTCAAAAAAATGTCATTGATACGATTAACAGTATCAAAGGGGAGTTTGACCTTGTATTGCTTGTTGCCAGCCAGAAATTAGCCGAAACCAGCTTCCCGGGAAGAATCGAAATCTCTAAAGAAGCCGGTGAATCTTCAGTTGAAGTTGTTGCATAAAACACTATTCAGATGAAATAAATAAGCAAATAAACCATTTATAAAAATTTTAAAAGTGAAGATATGGATTAAACGAGCCGATTGGCCTGAGCTTTCAAGGCATAACTTTTCACCGGAATAAATCCACTTCGATAGCTCTGAATTCAGTTGCCTTTTGAGGGCAATCTGATATTATGACGTTTATTATACTAAACGACATAAAAAATTAAACAATTCTAAAAGTGCCCTATATTTTCTGAAATCTGATTACTTATGACGTTGATTATATAAGAAAGATCTCTGAATAATTTAAAAGTTCACAGATTCAAGAAATTAGTGTCGATATTGCTGGAATCATTAATTTCTTAATTAATCAGAGGTTCCAAGAGCTATTCTGAAAGTTTTTTTAACGTTTTTGAAAAAATTTAAAATTTATGCTTAAATATTAAAAATGCCATAAAAATAAGCCCATCTTATCTCTTCATCCACTAATACCTTCATCAACGGAGATTTAGCAATGTTTAAAAACAATGTATTTTTAATTGTCGTATTTGTTATAGCCTTTTTAACGTTTTTTTCTCGCTCTAGCGGCTTACTGGCAAGTGCTGAAGAAAGTGAACCTCACTATCACGAAAACCTGATTGTTGAAACATTTAATATTAATAACTCTGATGAATATATAGACGATAATAGCCTCAAAGGAAAGATTGAAGAAACTGATTATGAATTTGTTACCTTTTATTTTATACCTGAAAAACCCTTCAGCAAACTAGAAGACCTTTCAACAAACAGCTCCATAAAAATTTCAGAATTAGAAGAAATTAAAATAGTTAAATTAGATCAATTAACACCAACAGAAAGGCGATTAAAAAATATCGCAGGGTTTGTAGCTGTAGGAGGCATGGCTGTATCAACAAGTATTAACCGCTCTATGGGTGAGAAAAAAGCTCTCGGTAGAATAGCTGACAATTTTACCAGACCTATTGCCAGCCTTAAAGATGGATACAGGGCTGACGATGGGCAGTTTCTGGTCAATTATGTCGGGCATCCGCTTGAGTTTTATTTGCTATCAAGCTATTTAAAAGCCGATGGGGCATCAGATCTTGAAACATTTTTATTATGTCAGGCTGCAAACCTCAGCTGGGAATACCTGGTAGAAGGAACATATGTAAACCCATCACCGAAAGACCTTTTAACAGATACAGCCGGCACTATTGCAGGTATCATTCTCTATAAAACAGTACTCAGAAAACCAATCGATTATGCCTACAATAAGATTTCAGGCATTAGAGACACCTACGGTATAGAATTAACCCCGCAAATAAATTATAACGCTAATACAAAAGGGGCTCTTGTTGGCATTAAGCTTAAATTTGCCACGAAATGATAAATTTTTTAAACTAAAATAGGGCTTTTTAGCCCAATTTTATCAAATCTGTTTACTTAAGAAGTGCTCTAAGACGATTTTGCAACTCTGGTGATTGTTGTACAGCTGCTGCAAGCTGGTTAAATTCTTCCAGAGTAAATGTTGAATTTTTAACAACTTTTACCATTTCATCCTGCATTTGCTGCCTTAGAGGTTGCATTGATTCCCCTTTTTCCTGTGCGTTTTTAAGGGCGTTTGCATAAGAATTTTGAATTTTAATCAAATCATGTTGAACTTCAAGATAGTCTTTAAGTGTTTGATTTGATACTTCCTGTGCAGGTGTTTGTTGCTGAACTGGTGCTTGTTCAATGTTTTGAGGCTGGGGAGACTGTGCACTGACTTTAGATACTGATGCTACAATAAGTGCTAGTAATAATAACAGTGAAAATTTTCTCATAAGAACCTTCTTGTGTTATAGATAAACAACTTGACTAGTAAATCATATCTTCTGGGCGTTGTCAAACATGATTATAAATAAAGTTGGTATATTTAGCCTGTATTGCTCTGTGTAACACTTCAATAAAAACTATTTTCAAATATACACAGTAAAATTTTACAATAAACAAAGGCTTAAGAAATATTTATATAATCCATAAACTTGACTTTATAAGCATTTATGACGCATTCTTGTTTCGTTCTTCTTTAATCTTACGGCTTATTTTCACAAGAAAAATCAGAAAGAATAGCAAGATGACTCCCTGCCCGAGATAAAACACAAGGGTTAGCGGTGAACGCTTGCAATATTTGACTATTTTATCGTTTTTTGACCCTGTTTCAGCCAGCAGATAATACAACGGATCTTCTTTATATTGCTCACAGATATATTCACTGGCTTTAAGCTCTTTTAACTTCTTTATTAGTGCAGAATCAGGCGATTTGGCACAAAAAATTTGTTCTTCAAACGCTTTGCATTTTTTATTGATAAAATCAGTATTCAGCTCATCAGCAAAAGATTTTAGCCCGGCAAAAGACAAAAATATGCCAGAAAAAATGAAAATAATTATTATTTTCAAGTATCTGAATCTGTTGAGTTTCACCTGATAAATCCTCCTTTTGCAATATAATAATTGCTCAGAGATAAAATTTCCAGCTTCTGATAGAATCAGTCTTTGCAGTTACCACTCAGCTGTTGTAGCTATAATATCCTAGCCAGTCAAAATGCCGGCGATAGTAGCAGACATATAAGATGCCAGCGTGCCGCAGATAAGGGCTCTTATACCGAGTATAGCCAGGTCTCTTTTTCTTGATGGGGCAATTTCTCCTATACCGCCTATCTGAATAGCTATAGAGCCAAAATTAGCAAATCCACAAAGGGCAAAAGTAGCTATTACAATGGCTTTATGAGAAAGCACAATATCGGCAGTACCTTCAAGTATGCTGGAAAGTTGCAGGTAGGCAACAAATTCAGTTGCCACCATCTTTGTGCCCATAAGTCCTGCTACTGCAAGAATATCGCCCTGAGGTACTCCCATAACAAAGGCCATCGGTGCAAAGATAACCCCTAAAAGTTTATCCAGCTTCAGGTTATTGAGGTCAAGCCCAATAGCGGTAAGATTAAGGCCCATTCCAGCAAGCCCTGATCCGACCAGGCCCAGAGCCCAGTCAATCATAGCAATAATAGCCAGAAAGCCAATCAGCATAGCAATGACGTTAATAGCAATACGCATACCGTCAGAGCAACCGTGAGCAGCAGCATCTATTATATTGGATCCTGATTTTTCAACGTGAATTTTAACTTCGCCTTTTGTTTCAGATTCTTTCGTTTCGGGGTAAACAATTTTAGATATAACAAGAGCCCCGGGGGCAGCCATCAAGCTTGCTGCCAGCAGATATTCTGCCGGTATTCCCATAGAGATATAAACAGCCATAACTCCACCGGCGATACAGGCCATTGACCCTGACATAGAAGCAAGCAATTCAGACATAGTCATACCCGGCACATATGGTCTGATCATAATTTGTGCTTCAACCTGCCCTACAAAAATACTTGCCGCATTGGATAACGCCTCAGACCCGCTAACACCCATCAGCTTAAAGACTATTTTAGCCACTACAGCAACCACTCTTTGCATTATACCCAGATAATATAAAATATTTACCAGAGAACATACAAATATAATGGTAGGGGCAATCTTAAAGGCAAATATAAGTCCATTATCAGGACCAAATACCTCGGCCAGAAATTGTGGCTTGGCCAGTACACCAAAAACAAACTCTGCACCCTGATCAGAGAAGTTCAATAGCATAGATATAAACTGCCCCAGCTTTAAGAAAAGCCACTGACCAATATAACTTTTGAGTATAAACAGCGCCAGACACCACTGCAATATCAATCCTACAATGACTAAACGTGGATTTATTGCTTTACGATTATTTGAAAGTGCATAGGCTATGCCAAGTATAACTGCTATGCCTATTAAACCCATAAACCTTTCCAATTTTAATACTCCTAGAAGTTATGTTCCCCGTTAATATGACACATTGAAGATTTTAGAGTACTATATAATCTATGTTGTGTCAGAATAAAAAAATAATTTCCATTATTATCTTAAAAGCATCCCTTTGGTGTCAGCAAAAATTTATCTTTCTGTCATAAATATTTAACGTTGTAAATAATGTAGTTTCATTTTTAACACAACTTCAAACCGGCCTCGGCCTATTAAAAGTTAAATATACTGACCGAAAGAACGATTTTTAATATTCTTTCTTAAAAACAGTGGGTAGTTTTCTTTTTTTTAAGTATTATGTAAGTAATAAGGCTTTAATAGTATCCTGCATAACCTTTCATAAATTCTAACAGGATATAAATATTTGAATCAATAATGCGTGAGCACAGCTGCGAAGCAGCAGGTGAACCCGCCAAAGGCAACCCACCTCATCCCCTCTTTGAAAGTGTAAGGTGGATTATATAGATGTAAAGGACATAACTAATTATATGAAGTTGTATGATTTAATGTTAATAAGAGATTCAGGAGAAAATATAAATGAAAATGATTAAGTTTTTATATGTATTGGTTATATTAACCCTTGTCATAATAACCGGAACCACAGCTTCTTTCTCTCAAAGCGCCCGAAAAATACTTGAAGTACCATACTATATGCAGGATAACGGCCCGGATTGCTGGGCTGCATCGCTATTAATGATAACCAGTGCTGTAAGTCCGAAAACAGACAACAACATACTCAAAGTAGTCCAGAACGCAGGCGAACAGGACGGTATCGCAACAAGATCTATAGAAGGACACAGTGGTTTCATAGCAGAGGCTACCAGAAGAACCGGTATAGCACCAAGAACGACAACATACTGGTCAGGTACCAATACTGTATCTTCAATAGCAGGCCATATTAAAAGAATCATAGACAATAACAGGCCGGTTATGTTCTGTTCAACTAATGCACTGGGAAGCTCAACAAGTGGACACTGCCTTGTCATAGTTGGCTATGACGGAGATAACACCTTTTATGTTAACGACCCGATAGGCTATGCTAACAATATCAATCAGAGAAGGCCATACAGTAAAATATTTACTTCTAATGCCAGCTATGCCGTGGTAGAAATACCTAAAGATATGTCTGCCAACAGAAATCTTGTTTCTGCCAGAATTATAAACGATGCAATAACTTTTATTAAACCTAAAACCAGTTCATCAAATACTACTTCTATTTCTTACAAACTACATCGTACAAACCCTGATACATATGTATTTATTGACGATTCAGGAAGCCCTGTAAAGTCAATAGCTTCCGGTTATGACGTTTTATCACTGGAAGAAGGCAGTGCATTTCTTCTTGCTAACTCTTCAAACAGTTCTAAAACAGTCAAAATAACTGTGGAGATTCAACGAAAAGATAAATCAAAAAAGCTTAAAACTATTACTATGTTTAAAACATTGCTGTCCAGTACCAATACTAACCTTGGTAACAGGCTTTCAGACAAGCTGTCAATCTATGAGTTAAGAGATAAGAATAATACTGTTGATTGTGAAATGGTATTTACCTTCTCTGATACAGATACAAATAAAATCTATCATAAAGATACCTTCAATTTTAAGCTGGAACCAGATACCACAGAGGTAAAACTCAAAGCAGAACAGAAGCAAGATAACCTCTATAAACTGGAAGTTACTTCTGATAACCTGCCAGATCAAATCAAACTCTGTTATACTGTTAAACACAGCAATATAAAGCCTGATGAACCTCCATGCACCACTGATAACCCTTTTGAGTATAGATTTGTCAGAGAAGGTTACTACAGTGTAAGCGTTAAGGTCTATCAGCTTGTGCGAACACGCCTTCTGGAAAAACAGTACGAAACAAAAGAGTTCCTCTTTGGAGAAGCTGAAACCCGTTTAAGGGTAGATAAAGAAGTAAACATCAAATATTCTGAAAAAGACGGAGAATACTCATTTGAAGCAACGTCTAATATTCCTTTTAATACTGCTGAATGGAAGATTAAAGACTTTAATACCGGACAGATAACAGCATTAAATGATAATACTGCCACTATAACACATAAATTTACTGCCGACGGATATTACGATATTACTGTACTTACAAAAGATCCTAAAGATAAGCCTCTTGCAGAATGTACAGAAAGAATAGAAGTTAAAGGAGCACAAACAACTGATCAGATTGACGAAGCCTTTAAAAATCGTGATTATAAAACAATTCTCAAATTGATAAGCGGTAATAAAAATGCCGAACAGGTGAAAAAAGGTGTTGAATATCTTCATACCATTGCAGATGAATTTCTGACAAAAGATAAAGCCCTGCTGGAAAAGTTTGTTAAACTCCAAAGAGAAGATTATCATACATTTCAACAGACTTATGAGAAATATGATCTTGAAAAGAAACAACTGTCACTGGATAATAAAAACGGTAAAAATAATGAAGCTATAGCCAGTTTAAATAAATGCCTTGATTCACTCTATAAGGCACGTGAAGAGCAGAAAACAAAGATTGAAGATTCTATAAAAGCTATCAATGAAGCGATTAATGCCCTTGATGAATATTATTCAAAAATTAATCCTGATGATGACATTACAAAAGAACTGCCACAGGTTTACAGGTTCGATTTAAGCAAAAATATTAAGTCAAAGCTGGAGTTTGATCCTGATAAAACACTGGAAGCCTATGATTATAAAGCTCTGTGTATTGATGATAGCGCTACCGACGATGATAATGATGTTAAAGTAACTCTTAAAGCCACTAAAAAGAATGCAAAAGCAAATGAACGTGTTTCATTAACAGCTAAAATAGAAAATGCACCCTGCTCAGGAAATGCCCTCAAGCTCAGCTGGAGCAATAATGCTGCCGGTATCAGTGGTTTTGACGGAGTATTTGTTGCCAGCACACCCGGTAGCTATTCACCTGCTGTCAGTGCAAGCTGTAACGGAAAATCAATTGGGTCAAGTTCCATATCAATAAAAGTCACCGGAGGGGCTACAGGTCAAATAATCGGCCTTGAGGAGAATCAAGTATTTTTTGGCTCTGAAAAGCTCATTAAACTTCAAACAGATCTAATTAAACCGGCTGAAGTTGATAATAGCTGTAAAAACAATCCTGATAACCCTTTTTGTGTTGATACTACGCATTCAGGTACAATTAAACCTGTAAATACTGGCAATACAGAGAAAATATTTATACCGGATCCTGATAATGAAGATATAGTGGAACCAGAAGAATTTCCATATCTTGTACGCTGGGATTCAAACAGAAACCTAACCTTTGACCCCCAGGAAATTCAAGGATATTACAATGCTAATTTCAACACCAGAGTGACATTTGACAGAATTGAAAACCCTGTAAAGATCTGGGCTGAGATACTTCAATATAAAGATGGTAGCTATGAAACAATAGGAGAGTCTGATCTCATAGAAATAGAGGTGATACCACCACAGTTTTCAATGATATTTGATCCCACACAAGATAGAGTTCTTGTAGGAGAGGATGTTACTGTTGCTGTAACAGCAAATCCGCACGTTAAAGATAGTCTTATCGATTATCGCTGGGTAGAACCCACCAGCAGAAAAGAAATCAGTAATGGCAAAATTTCTTTTAATCCAAAAGATACTAAAACAGTCAATCTACACGTCATAGCACGTGTTCCGCACTACGGAGATGTAATAGATGACAATATAAAAGATCAGTTTACTCCTGGAGAACACCTGGTAACAGCACGCCTCATAGGTCCCAAGTTTGATCAAGACTCTCAAGAATGGAGTACAGCAGACAGAGGACTGGTTACGAAGAAACCAAAACTCGTGACAGGGCAGGCTATACTGGCAGATGTTACGACACAGGGTATTGAGAAAGAAAATATCAACTACGAATGGAGCTCTAATGAAGGATGCAGCATAGACTCAGTTAGATCAAGTGATGTTGTTACTGTCAGCAGAAGCACACCGGGTGTATGTACCCTGTCTGTTATAGCCAGAAATAAAGATAAAAACAAACTCGGAAGTGACGAAATTAGTTTCAGTATAGAAGAACAAGATTCAGGATTAATAACTCCGCCTGATGACAAAACAAAAGAAGATGACTCCAGGCAAAAACAGGAGCAGGAAGAAGAAAAGCAACGTCAAAATGAACAAAAACAACAGGAAGAAAAGAAAAAAGAAGCAAATGAAGCTATAAAAGCCGCTGAAGAAGAGGCAGCTAAAGGCAATTTTGAAGAAGCTGTCAGGCAGGCTGATAAAGCTGCCGAACTGGATCCTGATAATACTACAATAACAGAAACATTAATTGCTATAAAAGAAAAACAGAAAGAAACTTCTATTAGGATAGAAGAAATTGAGGATCACATCAAAAACGAAGATTTTGAAGAGGCAAAAAAAGAAATTGCACAAGTAGAAAGCAATTTGCCGGGCAGCTCTGTTTCAAAAGACCTGAAAGAAAAGCTCTCAACGGCAAAAAATAGCTTTATACAGAAATCAACTGAAAATTCAAAAGCTAATATTAAAAAAGGTCAGCTAGAAGAAGCTATTAAAAGTCTGGAAAAAGCAAGCCAGCTTGACCCTGATAATAAGGAACTTAAAGACCTTTTAACCAAAACCAGGCAGGATAAACAGAAAATTTCCGGGTTAAATGAGCAGTTCCAAAAAGCTATGAACGAAGGAGATTATGTTAAGGCTGATAAAATACTAAAGGAAATGAAGACAATCAGTCATTATGATCCTGAAGTTCAGTCAGCAAATACTTCTTTAAGCAAACAATCATTCACTAAGCGTGCTGAATTGACCAATGAACTAAATAATATTAATAAGCTGGCTGGCCAAGGTAATATAGAACAGGCTATATCGAAGGCAGAAACACTTCTTACAGAAGCTCAAAAAGTAAACTATGGTGAAGGAATTACGGCTGATGCCAGAAGCCTGTTAAATGATCTTAAAAATAAAAAATCTATGTGCGATAGATACATAGCTGAAGCTGAAAGACTAATAGCAGAAGGCTATTATGATAATGCTAAAACATATTTAGACAGTGCAAGAACAGCTTTACCAAAATATAAACCTGTTTTAGACCTGGAAGCAAAACTGAACGAGATATTTAATAAGAGAAATGCAATATTAGCAAAGCAAAAAGAGCTGATTCAACAGGCCAATGATGAAATTCGTATCTGCAACTATGATCAGGCTGCAGACCTTGCAAATCAAGCTAAAGCCCTGAACCCTGATAATAAGGATATTGAAATAGCAGCCTATAATGTTAATAATAAGCACACAATTTTCATGCAGGATGTAGACAGGGCAAGATTATTATTTGATAGAGGTGATATTGATCTTGCCAAAAAGGAATTGACCAAGCATGCTTCTTATTGTTCTGATAACAGTGCTTATATTGCTGTCAACGATATGATAGATAACTATTATCAGTCTAAAAATAATGAGTTAGCAGCTAAAATAGCTGAACTTAAAGCATTATTGAATGCCAGAGAGTATACAAAAGTTTCTGATCTCGCAAAAGAGGTCAGAAGTCAATATTCTCCTATCGGGCAGCAGCAACTGGATATAAATGAACTGGAATCTCAGGCAATTAAGAAACTAAGCAATAAAAAAGGAGCCATAAATTACTTTAATATAGCTCAGACACACTTTATACAGTATAACTATGAAGGCTGCCTCAAGCAATTAGACATACTTGATAACCAGTATCCTGATTGCTGGGAACCTTCAGATGAATGGCCTGACCGTATAGCTGCTCTGAGAGCTGATGCCAGAGAAAAATTAAACAGGGTTAACATTTTGACCCCACAGGTTAAAAAAGCTGTTGAAAGCAGCAATTTAACCCTAAATGACCTTAAAAAAGCCTATGAGCAAAGTTTAGAACTATGTAGTTTAAGCCCAAATGATCTTAACTATAGTTCATACAGAAATACACTTCAACTTAAACTTTCTCAGGCAGAGCAAAGATCCAGTCAGGAAATTGCTAAAGCCTACAGTGAATTTAAAAAAGCTGAGGATGCTTACAATCTGAATAAATTAGGTGAGGCTGTCAGGATATTCGGAGAAACTTTTGAGAAATATGACAGCATTCTGGATAAAAATGACCCTCAATATAAGCATTATAAAGCAGCAGCACAAAATGCTCTATCTGCTTATGATTCTTATGAAAAGTTTACACGTGATTACAATGATGTATTGAGTTCTTTTGAGGGAGAATTTGATATTAAAAAACTGAATAAAAACTTTCTGAAAAGGTTACGAGAAGCCATATACACTATAATAACTATCTCACCGAATAAACAGCTTGCCAGACAAACTTTTGGAAATCAATTAGAAACAAGTGCAAATCAGTTTGAAAATCTGATGAAACAACAGATTGATCAGTGTAAAATAGCACCGCTAAGCAAAACAAAGAATGAGATTATTGATATATGTACGCTGGCAAACCAGTTTGACCCGGATGACAATGAAGTACAAAACATCTTAAAACGAGCACGCTCAACAACAGATAGTTACACAACATCAGCTACTTCAAAGCCTTCAACACCTTCTGTATATTCTCCACCATCAGAAACAAAAATATCTGATAATGGAAATATTGCAGGCTGCGGATTTACAGATACAGCCAGGTTTGCAATACAAAGACCAAGTGCTGTAAACAAAATAGAAGTATGGTATAAATGGGAGGAGAATCAAACCTCTCTACCATACCTGTTTCACGAACCTTCAGGGAATGTGGTTCGAGGAGTATTCACCAGAACAGGCTGTGACCCTTACCAGAAGAGCTGGTGCACAGGTTCTGACAACTTGAATAAAGTGCTTCAACCCGGCAATTATGCTGTTACAGTTCAACCAGGAAGGATCTGTCAGAATTCAGGTACCGGGGGCAACGGCACCATAAGAGTATACGCAGGGCCATTTACGCAGAAAAAACCTGATAGTTATGTTCCTCCTGTTGCTTCATCTCAAGCAAAAGCTTCTACCCCCTATACTCAAACTTCTGGCGCACCTTTTGATGGTCATTACAGGGGTACATGTAGAATTTACAGCGCAACAGGAAACTGTACTATAACCCTTGACATCAAAAACAATTCTGTAAGTGGCGCTATCAACGCTACCATTGAAGGTGATAACGTAACAGGAAGATTTTCAGGTAAAGTAACTCCGCCCGGTCCTCAGTACAGCCAGGCATCAGCTCCTGTTAATGCAACTATTACCAGTGGTACAATAAAGGACAATACACTTAATACTACGGTAAGCTTTACAGGTAAACTTAAAGGTACTGTCTATACCAAAATTAATAAGGCCAGTGGAGATATAAGCATAATTGTTAGCGGGTCATCAGGTGGGCCTAAAGGAGAATGGCAGGTATTTAAACAGGGAACTTCTGTATCCACTGCTACAAGTAAACCTGTTCAATCTGCACCAAAGCAAATATCAGTTATTTTTCAAAATTATTCATCAATGCCGGTTCATTTCTACGCTGCAAACGGAAGCTGTGCACCTAACAACAAAGTATTATCAGGAGGAAGAAAACAGCTTAACCTTAAAGCATCTTCTATGGCAACATCTTTACACATAGGCAGAAATGGTCAAACAATAGGCACAATTAATTTACCGTTAACCGGTCTGTCTAATGGCCAGCAAGTCTATTTAATACTGGATAAAAACGGCAGGTTTTACCGATCGAGGTAGGCTACAAATACGTTACTCATATATATGTTTACTAATCACAATTATGGCTGAATTGATATTTGTAACTTCAGAGGGGCCTGCAAGAATGCTTTCAAAGAGAGATTGTTCTATTGTAATACCAGCGCAGTAATATCAGGGGCAAGGCTCAACGGCAATAAAAGTGATCTGATTTGCCAGACGACTTCTCTCAACTTCCAATATAAAAACGCCAAAAGGTGCATGAAATAAGGAAAGTTTATTTTTTTAGGGCACTTCATTTGCCTCAAAAAAAATTTTCCAGCTATTATTGATTCTTAGCGATCTACTACATTTGTCTTATCGTAAGTCAGGAGAAACCTCCGCTGGCAGCCATCCCCTAAGCCCCCTGTGAGGGGGTTGGGGGTTGATCTCAATATGAGATGATATTTTTATCTACCTTTCTTTAAAATACAATTGTTAAAAATACGCCAGATTTCTTAATATAAGTTTATTTCTGATTACCAGAAACGTAAAATTTTATTACTTCGATTTTCCAAAAAAAAATATGTTTTTAATGCATCTTTTTGTGATAAATAGTAATAATATAATAAATTTCTCTTATTGCTATTATATTTTTACTATTAAATCGATTATAAACTCTTTATAAGGTTACCATTGAAATTGTCTATAATATATTGTACAGGTAATAATAAGAAAGATTATTTTCGGGCGTTTTAATTTGAAAAATACTGATATCAGAAGAATTTTACACTTATCGGGTCTGAGCCTGATAGAAGTACTAATATCATTGCTGTTACTATCGGTTGTAGCAGCATTCGTTGCTCTTTCTATCCCTACATCTGCGGGTCTTTCAACTGCTACTGATGATATGGAAATTACTACGGCACTGGCACAGAAATACATTGAAGATGTCAAAGTTGCTTATACTAACGATACACAAAAGTTTAAAGATCTTCAAAATGGTACTATTAGTTCGACTGAGCCTATAACAATTGAATCAAAACATACTAATAACAATGAATATTCTTTAACGGCAAACACACAACAACTGGGCTTCGTTGACATAAATGGAGAAACTGTTTTAAGCCTTTTTGAGCTCACTGTTACCGTTGCCCCTATTGCAAATGGTTCTCCTGATTTAGACTCTAGCCAGGCGGTCACTATAACAGCAACCGTCAGAAGAGGTAGTAATTGAGAAACAACAATGGTTTAAACCTTCTTGAGATATTGATAACAATGGTAATTGTTGCTGTCATCTTTTTACCTATGATTGACATGCTTAATACTGCATTTGTGGCTGAATATAAAAACCGTATGAACGTTCAGGCTAAAGAAGCAAGAGAAAATGCTTTGAGCAGAATGACTTCAATACTTAAAGAAGCTTCTCGCATTGCTGATGGGCCTGTTACCATTAAAACTGAAAAAGGAACCCATTCTATTTCTTCTGGAAATATGGCTGTCATTGCTTATGTACCGGTCTATGATAAATATACTCACGAGGTCAGCCAGAGCGGAGGACAAACTGAGTTTAATGGCTTCGCTTATGCCCTTATTCCTGAAACTGATTACTTTGATAACGGTACTAGCGGAAAATACGTTATGGTTGAAGCCAGTATCAATACTTATTGCACACCTTCAGAAACTTCTGATTTTAAACCTGATAGTGATTGCGTTACAGACTGGTCTTCAGGGCAGACAAATGTTTTGTTTGAAGGGGCTATGCCTGCACTGATGCCTGTTTATGACTCTCCTTTTTCACTAAGCTCTTCTAATGATGTTGATTATGACAATATTGAAGTAGCTTTTGGTGTTAAAGATGGTATTGTATATTACCCATCAACAAGTGGAACCAGCTTAACAGAAGATAAAATTCAATCTATAAATATATTTTGCAGAAGTGTAACTTTTTAATCATAAAGAGAGGAAAGAGTATGAACAAAAACATGGGTTCAACGCTTTTAATCGTCTTGTTTATAGCACTTGTTGCTCTGGCAATATCTATTTCAATGATGCAATTGACGACTTCAAAAACCACTATGGCAGTCAATAACAAATATGCACTGCAAGCTTATTATGCTGCTGAAGCAGGCATGAATAAAGCTATACTTGAACTTACTAATTATGCAGGTAATCTTCAAACTGTTACAAATGCTGACCTCAATAACCTTGCTGACGAAAACACAAAAGCTGCAATGGGTTCCAGTAACGATATTGAGTATTATGTTGAGCTTCAGAATCAATCTGCTGACCAGATTACTGTTAGTGCTACGGGAGAATATAAAGGCTTTCGCAAGCGACTGATAAGCCGCCTGGAACGTGATACTTCATCTGCTTTTGATTATGGCCTTTTATCTGATAAGTATATTGATATTTCTACTGGCAAAATAACTTTCCAGATGGATATTCACACCAACTGTGAGATTTTCTCTAACGGTAATGCTGATAACTATGATCGACTGGGTACAACTTCTACTGCTACAGCTAGTGCTCTTAACAATTGTCCATCATTTAGCAGCAAAGGTAATAGTCAGGGCAGTGGAGGAAAGGGAAATACAAGGACTAACGAATTCTGGGGTGTTTATGGTGATGAAGTTGACGTACCGGACGTTAATTTTACCTATTTTTACCAGGAAGCACTTACTGATGGCTGGATCTTTACAGCTCAAGACTTTTCATCAACTCCCAATCTTCGTGTTCAAACAACAGGTACAACTCTTTCAGCTCTTCCGTTTGAAAGAAAAGAAACTTATATTGCTAATACAAACCTGCCCGCTAACTATGTTATGAGTATGGCTTCATTAAATATTAATACTAAAACAGCAGGGTTGGCTTCAGTTAATATGCCGGCTAAACCATTTGAAAACATTATTGGTCTTGCTATCAGACAGTTTGGCCTTTTTGATATAAATAATTATGCATCTCTATATTTTAATAATAACTATGCTAAATATGTTATTGCAGGCGGTCAGGGAAAAGCAGTAGGCCATGAAGATGATCCCGATCCAACACCTGAGCCTACACCAGAACCCACACCTGATGACAGTATTTTTGAAGACCCGGATGATGTTGATTTTCCTGATGAAGAAGCTGGAAATGAAGATGATAGCTCGTTTTCTGACGAAAGCAGTGATGATAGCGGCAATAAGGGCAAAGGCGGTGGTAATGATAATAGCAACAGCGGCAACAATAATGCTTCAGGTGGCCCTGGTGATTATGTTATAACTATTGATGCCGGTGATTATGGTGGAAAAGTTCTCTATATAGACAACCCGGGAGATGCCAGCAGTATAGAAGTCAACTTTAACGGTATTGTTAAAAATCTTGCTATTATTGTTGAAGGAGATGGTGCACTTATGTTTCATGGTGCAGACCTTGGCAGTGGAAACCCACATGATGTACCTGATGATCTTGATACTGACGGTAATTTCAAAAGTGGTCACGATCACAGGGGCATAGAAGACTTTATTATTGCAGCTAATGGCAATATAGAACATTATGGGCGACTGGTTGCCAAATCTGGTCTTTACTGGACCAATGGAGCATACTCTCAAAATGGTCGTGATACATATTTTAACTCCAGAATTATTGCTAAAGGCAATATTAGTTCTACCGGTCGTTTTACCATGCTTACTGATGGTAATCTTACCAGCTATGATTTTGCACCTACAATTATAAAAGTTATTTCCTGGCGTGAGGTTCCGATTAGTTCAACAAGCAGCTACGGTGCTGGCACTGGCTATTCAGCCGGTGAGAACCAAACAACACAATAATTTTACTGGATACATTATAGAAAAATAGCTCCTTTTTTGGGGCTATTTTTTAGTGGCTTGTGGCCTTGGGGTAAAGCATTCATAGAACTCTTTGCGGTGCTGATCCTCTGATTCCCAACTTAGGTTGTAAAGTTTAAGCTGGTTTTCCTCATTTATAAAGTATAGATTGAGCAAAACAGTTTGATGTTCATATATAATCGGCTGAATAGCCTGATAGAAATAGTCTTTTCCTGTGAAAGTATACACAAAGAGACCTTTAAAACCCCGTTTCTCTTTAGGAATAGACTTAACTTCTCCGAGATATAGTTCAAGGCAAGAAGGATACTGAAGTAGTTCCCTCTGAATATTCTTATTTTCTGTTATAGCCTTACTGGTCAGGTTTTCATCGGTGAGAAGTTCATAAAAAGGCTTTTTTTGAAAGTGTTCAAGAGCAAGGTCTGTTTTATGGTCTAAGAGAGCCTTTTGGGGGCTTGTAAGAGTAAATTCCTCACTAATATTAGGGTTGGGGCAGCAAGCCCCTGTTAAACCTGCAAGCATGAGAGCCAGAAGTAATTTTCTCAAAAAATTTCATCCCTCCTAATTATTCATTAAAGTATAACTAAATTGACCGGTCAATATTAATATAAACCTGCTAATTAACCATGTGGTAGATTTAAAAAGAATAATTGTATGAAACTATCAAATAGTAATGTCAAAAAAGGCAGAATTAAATATGATGAAAGAGCAAAGTTACACTAATATTAATGAAGAATGCCTACTGAAATATTTAAATAATCCTGATAACCTTGGCTTATCTGTTGAAGTATTAAAAGAGTTATTAAAAGATACTGAAATTAAAGACAAAAAATCCTGTGGTTTATTAGCAAAATACCTGTGGCGTAAAAAATAGATAGTTAATTACATATGTAGGATCAGTGCATAACTTAAAATTTTTTCGATTTTCAAAACCCTTGCCATGGCTAGCACTTAATCACAATTGCCCTGCTAGCTTCGTACGCTCACTCAAGTTTTCGTTCGCTTGAGCTTTTCTGGAGTCATGTTTGCAGAGGTTATAACCCCTTGCTCCCTCGCTAAAGGAGGGTTTCAGTGCGCCGGGGTGCGTGACCGCACTGGACTACAATTGCCCTGAAACCTGACCCCTGAGGGTGGGTGGGCGGGCCCTGAGCTGGCGAAGCCAGCCTCCTGCTTTTAATACATGTTCAGACAGCACCAGAAAAATTAGCTCTCCTGCAATACCCTCAAAACTATCAGGCCCAGCAGCAATCTGCTAAATAAACCTTTCCCCCAAAATATTGAAATCTATTACTCTGCATAGCAAACACAAACACCAGCCATATACCCTAAAAAAAATTAACCTGTAATGATATGTTTATCTATTTACATTGTGATAATATTATTTAAGACAAGTGAATAAACTATTGAGCAAAAAGACTTATTATGAATGCAGGCGAGGTATATAACCGGTGAAAAACATTAGAGTAATTCTGGCTGATGATCATACAGTGTTTCGTCAGGGTTTAAAAAGCCTTTTATCTCTTGAAGAGGATATCAAAGTCGTTAGCGAAGCTGCTAACGGCAAAGAAGCCATTGATTATGCTAAACAAATGCACCCTGACATAATCATTATGGATATCAATATGCCCATTCTTAATGGCCTTGAAGCAACAAAAAAAATTAAAGAAGAACTACCTAAAACAAAAATTATTATTCTCACCAGTCAGGGTGATGATAAAAGCATTTTTAATCTTATAGAAGCTGGCGCAGAGGGCTATTTGCTTAAAGATGTTGCTGCTGAAAACCTCGTAAGCGCTATTCGTGACGTTCAACAGGGTAAATCTATCTTGCACCCTGAAGTAACTCAAAAATTATTAACACGTTTTGTAAAAAAAGACGATCCTTCTAAATCTAAACCCCAGGATCTCCTAACTGATAGAGAAGTAGAAGTTCTTAAAGCTCTTGCAAAAGGATACACCAACCAGCAGATTGCCGAGGAACTCTATATTTCTCAAAGAACAGTACAAAATCACCTGCATAACATATATAATAAATTAGGTATTAACGGAAGAACTGAAGCTGTTATTTATGCCATTCAGGAAGGTATTATTACTAAAGAATAGCGTGCTATTGCTAACTATAGCACTTCTTGTAGCAGTTATTTTTACGGGATGTATCAGTTCTAAAAAACAGCCTGAGAAACCCGATAAGATTGCTAATGCTGAATTTAACCCTCAACCCTTTGTCAGAGAAGATAAATCTGTTGTTAAAGTCTGTCAGAGTGAAACCAGGCCAAAAAGTCTTGACCCGATAAGCTTTGATAATAAGCTTGATGAGATAACATTCCACATCTTTGATCGTCTGGTCAAGTGGGATGAAAACGGCAAGATCATAAAAGACCTCGCTGAAGACTTTGAACGACTTGATGATAGAACATTTCTCTTTAAACTGCGTAAAGGCATTAAATTTCATAACGGTGAGCCCTTCGATGCCCGTTCTGTCAGGTTTTCTATTGAACGTTTAATTGACCCCGCTACAAAATCACCGGGCTATTCACTATTGAGTACTATAAGCAAAGTGGAAATCATTGATCCTTATACTGTTAAAATAATTACCTCACAGCCTGATTATCTCTTTATCAGGAAACTGGCACTGGTTCAAATATTACCTGAAAAGTATTTTAAAGAAGCAGGCCCTGAAAAATTCGGACAGCACCCCATTGGCACATCTGCTTACAAGTTTAAAGCCTGGAAAGAAGATGGTTCTCTTGTGCTTACAAAAAATGAAAACTACTGGGGCCGAAAAAAACCTCGTATACCATCAATAATTTTTAAATTTATTAAAGTCAATAAACTTTCACGGAAAGAACAGCTCGACGCTCTTTTTAATGGCGAAGTGGATCTTATTACTGAATTGCCAGGCATACACAGCCTGAAAGTATCCAAAAACCCCCGCACTAAAGTTATTAAAATGCCCAATCAAACAAAAGTACACAAAATGCTCTTTAACTCTTCAAGGCCCCCTTTCTCAAACATTAACGCCAGAAAAGCTGTTAATCTAGCCCTGAACAGAGATATATTAATTAAAGTACTGGCTAAAGGCAATGGGCGCAAGATTGCTACTAATTCTATCAGGCTTGAATTTGGGCACAATCCAGATTTGAAACCTTATCCCTATGATCTGGATCAGGCTAAAGACCTGCTTAAAGATATTCCACCTGAACAGCTCAATATTAAAATTGCTGTAACACAGGAAACAGAACTAATTGCACAGGCCGTCAAAAAAGACCTTGAAAGAGTGGGTATAACCTCAAACTATACGGTTATGAGTGTTAATGAAATGGCTAAAAAACTTTCTACGGCCAAGCATGATGATAATATTACCTGGGATTATGACCTGACAATATACTCTGGCGTGGATCCATTTATGCATGTAGGCTTTCTATATGGCCTGGCTATCTATTCTAAAGGGCCGTGGTCTACCACTGAAAATGAAGAGGTCGATAGAATCTATGAAGAGCTTAAAGTAACTCTGGATAAAGAAAAACAGCTAGAACTTTGCCATAAACTTGAAGAACTTGCATACTATAATTACTGGTATACACCTGTGTTTCAGGTCATAAGCACTTATGGTGCTGCCAGAGATCTGCACCTGAAAAGCTCTGCAACTTCTTTTATTAATCTGAAAGATGCATACTTCGAGGATGTTGAAGAATAAGATTGTTTTTACCCTCCTCACCCACTGTCCGGTTAAATTTTTTCTGAGGGTCTGGGTTTAGGTTCTGCATTGGCCAAAACCCTAAAAATAATCTGGAGTTACGCTTTTAAAGCAAAATGGTATAATAATCTACAAATAATAAACAATAATAATAATGAAAATTATTTATTCTTTGATTATTATATCCCTATAATAGGAGAAATATATGACACAGATAGATATAATAAAATTAGATCAGGAAAGGCTTGACTTTTCAACTATAGTTAATCTGGAAAAAGAAGTCTTTAAGGTTCTTAAAACCGGAGCTAGAGGCATTATTATAGATTTTAGCAATGTAAGCTACCTTGATAGCAGAGCAGTAGGCATGATGGTTAGTATGAAAATGTTGTGTAACAACAAAAAAGTAGCACTGGCAATATGCAACTTGACCCCTGATGTCAGGTATATCTTTAAAGTTACTGCCGTTGATACGGCTATACCAGTATTTGAAACCGAAAAAGAAGCTTCTGAGGCACTTATTGAGGAAATAGATGAGTGAGAGCAAGTTTTCATTACTGAAAAATCTCTTAACACCATCTATTCTGGATTCTATATTTGTTGTTCTGCTAATATTTATAATCTTTTATGACCAGGGTGCTCAAATATTAAAGGATGGTGATACTGGTTTTCATATTATGACGGGCCGGTATATACTTGATAATCTTCAATTTCCTTCTCATGATGTTTTTTCTTATACCTCTTATGGCAAAGAATGGGTGGCTTTTTCATGGGCTACTGGCGTTCTTTTTGCCCTGATGGATAACCTAGCTGGCCTTAATGGCGTGGTTTTATTAAACCTGCTTGTTTTACTGGCTACCTTTTATATCATCTATCGACTGTTAATGCGCTGTAATATTAACTTTTATCTCATGGTCTTTTCGATGGTTTGCCTGATTAGCCTGACTTCTATACACTGGCTCGCCAGACCGCACCTTTTTACAATACTTTTTATGGCGTTGCTATTTTATATGCTTGAAATCGCAAGAGAAAACAAGAAGATTTATTACTTTATACCTTTAATCATACTGCTATGGGTTAATTTTCATCCTGGTTTTATTTCGGGATTCTTTCTTTTAGGTGCATATATTGCAGGAAATATCATAGAATACCTGATTGCTAAAGCTGAAGATAGAAAAAGACATCTCCATACAGCACGTATTATAAGTATGACAATGCTGGCATCTGTTTTTGTGACAATACTTAACCCATATGGATTTAAGTTATATGCTTATATATATAATACTCTAACTTCCTACTGGATTGTAAATGCAACAAGAGAATATCTTTCACCAAATTTTCATAATAACTTCTCTGTTATTGTCTACGGTCTGGTTGCTGGAATACTGATAATGGCCGGACTCTTATCACAAAGAAGGGTTCTTGACATACCCAAAATTTTAATATTGCTTCTATGGATGCATCTTTCACTATTTGCATCAAGAAATATAGCTCTCTTTGGTATTGTTGCTATACCCTGTATGGCTCTAATGGTACAAAATGTCATTGATTCTCTGGATCTTCAATCACTGAAAGATAAGTCAGAAAAACTTCTTGTTTCTGAGCGATCACTAAAATGTCACTTTTGGCCTGCTTTGATCTTTATTATTACTGTTATTATTATCCTTAATAATGGCTATTTTTTAGATAAAAAAATTCTGGCCTGTGATTTTTCACCAGAAAAAATGCCTGTTAATGCAATGAAATTCATTGAAAAGAACCCCGTAAAAGGCAATATACTCAACCACGATAACTGGGGAGGCTATCTTATTTATCGATATCCTGATATAAAGGTTTTTATGGATGGTCGCCTTGATATGTATCAGCAAAAATTTCTTGATGATTATCAGCGGGTGATTACTCTAAAGCCTGGCTGGCAGGAAGTTTTAATACAACACAACATTGACTGGGCACTGATAAAAAGAAATACACTTTTACGCAATTTCTTGCTACATCACCCGGACTGGTTTAAGGTCTATGAAGATAATGTAACAACCATATTTATTTTGAATAAATAGCTCTTGAGTCTCAGAATAACTTGTAAGTTCTCAGATTCAAGAATTTGGTGCTGCTGGAATCATTAATACCTTTATTAATCAGAGGTTCTTTCTCTATTTAGACATTACTTTTACAAAATAATCTATTGACCTGTTATAAGTCTTTTCTGCCTCTGTCGGGAAATAACATCCTACCATCTGGCCCTGTTTTCTGTGATATTCTATGCATTCACAACATATGCCATGCCTTGAACAGGATGTATAAGTGCAGGTGCATTTTGGGTTTGATTGAGCATTTTTACATTCCATAGCGTTTCTCCTGTTTGATTTAACTGTTATTCACATATATATTGAGTAAAATCAGTTTCATGAAAATATTAACCAAAATGACAATGGTTTTCAAAGTCTGTTAATTAACCCGAATTATTCATCAATTTATAGTTTATTTATTCTAGAGGGTTTAAAAGTGCGGCGATGCCACACTTTTAAACCCGACCCCATAACTTCTGTTTCCTGCGATGTTTTAACACTGTGTTAAAAAGATGTATTCACTAGACGTCAGTTTCTATAACTGTTTAAGGTCAATTTATTAATAGTTTATGAATTAAATGGGCTAATTAAAATTTTCAAAATTAGCTATTTTTTACCATAAATCAATTTTTTTATATTAGTTCTGGCTATAACCTTTTGTCGATAATATTGTTATAATGATTATATCAAGTAGACCCACAGAAATTTGCATAGGACTATTATCCTCTCAAGGAGAGGATTTTACTTTATATTATATACAAATGATATGCTTTTAATACCTGCAAACCGTCTTAAGAAAATACATACAGATGTTTGCAAACCAGACTCCTCGGGTTAAAATAATATAGGATAGTGTATAACTGGGATTTTGAAAAACGAAAAAGTTTCAAGTTATGCACCAGTCTTTAATATTAGTCCCCTGATAATATCAGCATAGAAGCATTGAAAATGAATGACCAAATTAACTTAACTTACGACTTTGATACCATTACATTAGAAATAAAACCCCCGAGGAGCTCAAGTTTTACTCTGTTTTGCGCCACACTGATGGTTTTTATGACCATAGCATTTGTCTTTTCTATAATCCAGAACAGCAATACTAATGCCATTATACCCTTTTTATTATGGGGTTTAGCAATTTTGCTTACTGGTTATCTCCTTCTATGTAACTTTTTTGCCAGAGTGATTGTTACTGTTGATACTGAAAACCTCTCAATAAAAGATGACGTTCTCGGTATGGGCTTTTCTAAAAGCTTTAAAATAAAAGAAATTAAAAATTTCAGGGTAGCAAACTTTTTTGATAAAGTGTCAACTCCAACAGCCTCTGGTTTATTGCATTTCAGGTTTTATGATGGCAAAGTTGCTTTTGAACATAATGACAAAACCTATCGCTTTGGGTCTCAAATCAATCATAATGATGCTATCATTATAGCTGAAAAGTTTAAAAACTTTATAAAAAAAATAAACTACGATAAACAAATAGCTTAAAACTGCCGTTCAGAAATTTTTCTTTGCTAAAAAAAGGCTTTATAGTATATTTAAGTCTATAACCAGCCTCATAGATGCTATTAAAATGAAAAGTTCGCATAAATTTATTCTTATTGTTCTTTTTATTGCCTTTTTTTTCTCAGGGGCAAGCGCACTAATCTATCAGGTATTGTGGGTTAAGCATCTGACACTTATTTTTGGCTCTCAGACTCTTGCTATAAGTACTATTCTGGCAAGCTTTATGGGTGGGCTTTCTCTGGGAAGCTATTTAATGTCCCGTTATGCCTCTCGAATTAAAAAAGTTGTCTTAACTTACGCTTATATTGAAATATTAATCGGTATTTATGCACTGTTAATACCTCTTATATTTGAGTTAATAGATGTTATTTATAAATACATCTGGCCTTTAATAGATGGCAATTATACTATTATTTCTCTGGTAAGGTTTTTGCTGGTATTTATTGTACTTATTATCCCTACCAGTATGATGGGGGCAACTTTACCCCTGATTGTGAAGTATTATATCGATAAAGATGAAGTTATTGTAAGATATACAAGCCTGCTGTACGGTATTAATACTTTTGGAGCAGTTGTAGGTACCTTTATAAGCGGGTTTTACCTTATTGAACACTTTGGAATGAGAGGCACAAACTTTATTGCGATATCATTTAATATTATAGCTGCAATAGTAGCCATACTAGTTCATATAAAAACATATAAATCTATTAATGTTAAAGATACAGCCGATAGTCTGTGTTTAAAATACAAAGATCTTAATACTCATGACAAAATTATTCTATGGTGTATGCTAATATCAGGTTTTACAGCTCTTGCATATGAAGTTATATGGGCCAGGCAACTGGTTTTAATATTTGGATCTACAACATATTCTTATTCTGCAATGTTATTTATATTTTTAACAGGTGTTGCCTTTGGCAGCATAAGTATAAACAGGTTTTTTAATGACAACAATAAAAACAGATACTATTTTGCAGGTATAGAAATATTGACAGGTCTTCTGGTCATAGCAGGAATATATTATTATAAAGAACTTATTTATCTTTATAGCAGGCTGGCAACACTTTTGCCTCCGGAATGGTTTATTGTACCTGTTCTGGTAGTTTCAGCCCTCCTTATTTTGCCGGCAACATTTGCTTTTGGTGTTTTGTTCCCTCTCTCTATCAGGCTGTTTACCCGCAGCTATAAAGAAATTTCAGCCTGTACCGGTACTATTTATTCTTTTAACACCCTGGGATGTATTATAGGGTCTTTTTCTGCCGGATTTATTTTAATACCTCTGCTGGGTTTAAAAGGATCTATTTTGCTTGTATCTTCTCTTAATGTGCTTATTGGTGTTTTATATCTTACCTTTATACTGAGAGAAGCATATTTAAAGATTATTTTATCCAGTATAGTTACTGCAATAGTTTTTGTGATTATAGCAGGTACCCCGGAATGGCAGGCAAGGTACATTGCTTCTGGTGCATACCTTAATAGAGTTGTTAATATTAAGTCTGACTATGATGCCTTCTTTAAAAAGCTTGAAACATACTTACCTGTATTTTATAAAGAAGGGCAGCACTCAACAATAGCAGTATTTAAATGGAAAGTAAAAAAAGGATCTTACTATTCTCTCTATAACAACGGAAAAATTGAAGCATCAACGTTTTTTAATGATATGAGAACACAAACTATGCTGGCCTTTTTGCCTGCTATGCTTGTTAAAAACTCTGGATCAGCTGCTATTATAGGCATGGGATCAGGAATTACTGTTGGTGCGCTCCTTCAATTTCCGTTCCAGGAAGTAGAAGTTATTGAGCTCGAAAAAGCTATTGTAGATGCAAGAAAATATTTCTCTAAACCTTATGGAGACCCGCTAAAAGATCAGAGAGTTAAACTTATTATTGATGACGCAAGAAATTATCTAAATGTTGTAGATAAAAAGTATGATCTCATTATCTCTGAACCTTCTAATGTCTGGGTAAGTGGTGTCGCCAGCCTTTTTACGGAAGAATATTATAAAATAATTAAAAAGAGACTTACAGATGACGGCATACTATGCCAGTGGATTCAAATTTATGACCTTAAAATGGAAATAATAGCATCTGTTTTAAAGGCAATGAAAAATGAATTTAACTATGTTTACCTCTTTCACCCTAAAAGTGGAGCTGACTTTCTTTTAATAGCTTCGCAAAAACCTTTAAAAATTGATCTTGATAATTTATCTGAAAAGATAAACCAGAATAAAAATGTTAAAAATCACTTCAAAAACGGATATGCAATATACAAAAATTATCAAATAGCTAATTTATTTATTGGTAACGATGATGCAATTACTAAATATCTCTCTGATAACTTTCATAAGATACCTTCAAACACAGATAATAATTCATACCTTGAGTTTAAAGCCCCCAGAATGTTTTATACCTCGCCCGGTGAATATTTTCAGGAAATTAATATCAATGAACTATTTATGAACTTAAAAGGTATCGACATGAATGATGTTAAAAACCCTACTGATGACTTTTATAAGGAGGTCGTTCTTGCTATAAAAGACCAGTTCAAGGTTGCAAAAAAGAGAAGCCACCATAGAGTAGCCTCTGATAAAGATCTCTACAGAAAGCAGGCTCTTGTTTATGCATTAAAATATAACGATTTTAGAAATAATTCACCTGAAAGCCTTTCACTGCTAGGAAAAGCCTGTATATTCTCTGGTGAAATTAAAAAAGGTATCAACTATCTTGAACAGGCTGCAAAGAAAAACATTGATGATATAAGTACATACAAAATTCTTGCACGCTATTTTAACAAAATGCTCTATAAAGAACACTATGAAATCAACCCGGAAAAAGCTCAGAAATACTCAAATAAGATTATTAAACTGAATGCAGATGACCCGACAGGCTATTTGCTTCTGGCAATTGCCCGCTATCGCCTTAAAGACTATACCGGAACAGTTAACAGTCTTAATATTTATAAAAAACTTTGCGATAAACAGAATTGCAACTTCAAAGAAAGCTATTATAACTACTATATTAAAGCAGCAAAAGCCAGAATATAGAAAAAACAAGACTGAAAACCCCCTCTAAAAATTTTCAGGATGTTTTAAGCACACACTACCCAAAAACTAATTATTTTTAAACAGTATAATGGCTTTAAAAGAATATATTGTCTTATATGCTTGCTGAGTAGTATTGTTGCGATAAACAAACTATTAAAACACTAATCATTATTGTTTTTAAGCCTATTAATAATGGTTGAACTTAATAAATCATAAAAATTTTCTTATCATAAAGAGATTTAACACTCCTACTGTGCTAAAATCTTGAAAAAGTCGTCAATAAAATTATCATCGGTTTCAGGAAACACAAAAGAATGATTAATCTTCTGCTAAAAATATTAGGAGACCCCAACGATAGAGAACTCAAGAAGATGCAACCCATTGTGGATGCAGTTAATGCCTATGAGCCTGTTTTTTCTGAGATGTCAGACGATAATCTCTCAAGAGTTACTATAGATTTTAAAAATAGACTTGATGCAAGGCAAAAATCTTCTAACCCTGACAAAGATAGAAAACTTGAAGAAGAAGCACTTGAACTTATATTGCCTGAAGCCTATGCAGCTGTGCGGGAAGTTGGCAAACGTGTGTTAAATATGAGGCACTTTGATGTTCAGATACTCGGTGGTTATGTATTACACAAAGGTCGTATCTCAGAAATGCGTACCGGTGAGGGTAAAACCCTTGTTGCTACTCTGCCGGCTTACCTGAACGCACTTACTGGTAAAGGTGTACATATTGTAACCGTCAATGACTACCTTGCACGCCGAGATAGTGAATGGATGGGTGAAATATACAGGTTTCTGGGGCTTAATGTTGGCCTAATTACCCTTGAAAAGGGTTCATGGAGCGAGTTTGAACTTAAAAAAGCAGCCTATGCAGCTGATATAACTTATGGAACTAACAACGAATACGGCTTTGATTATCTTAGAGATAATATGGCAGGCAGCCTTGAGCAGTGTGTTCAAAGACCTTACCATTATGCTATCATCGATGAGGTCGACAGTATACTTATTGATGAAGCCAGAACACCTCTCATAATTAGCGGCAGGGTTGAACAATCAGCTGACCTTTACTATACAATGGCTAAACTGGCTCCTAAACTTCAGAAAGATATCGATTATGAGGTTGATGAAAAAACCAAAAACGTTATACTAAACGAAGAAGGCATCGATAAAGCAGTAGAATATCTCGGATGTGAAGATCTCTATGACCCTTCAAGACAGTATGCACACTATATTATACAGGCATTGAAGGCAAAAGAGCTGTTTAAAAAAGATATAGATTACGTCATAAAAGACAATCAGATTGTTATAGTAGATGAATTTACTGGCAGGCTTATGGATGGCCGCCGATGGAGTGATGGCCTGCATCAATCTATTGAAGCAAAGGAAAAATTAAAAATTCAGGATGAGTCTCAAACTCTTGCCAGTATTACATTTCAAAACCTGTTCAGGTTATATCCAAAACTGGCAGGTATGACAGGTACTGCTAAAACTGAAGAGCCTGAATTTGAAAAAATATATAAGCTTAAGGTTTTTTGTATAACCACTAACAAAAGAGATATCAGAAAAGATGAACCTGATGTTGTTTATAAGACAGTAAAACAAAAGTTTCTTGCTGTCGTTGACGATATTATAGAAAAACATAAACAGGGCCGACCGGTGCTTGTTGGCACTATCAGCATTGAAAACTCTGAAATAATATCTGATATGCTTAAAAAAAAGGGTATCAAGCATAACGTCTTAAACGCAAAATACCACGCACAGGAAGCAGTGATTATTGCACAGGCCGGAAGAAAAGGGGCCATTACGATTGCAACTAACATGGCTGGTAGAGGTACTGATATATTGCTGGGCGGTAATCCTGAATTTCTGGCTAAAGAAATGCTGGAAAAAGACGGCATTAAAGCCGAAGAGATTGACGATAAAGAATATGAAAAAATAGCCCAGGATTATCTGCAAAGAGCCTATAAAATATGTGATGATGAGCATAATGAAGTTGTAGAAGCTGGTGGGCTTTATGTTTTGGGTACAGAAAGGCATGAATCCAGGCGTATAGATAATCAGCTCAGAGGTCGTGCTGCAAGACAGGGTGACCCGGGTAGTACACGCTTTTATCTCTCTCTTGAAGATAGCTTGATGAGACTTTTTGGAGGAGAAAAGATATACAACTTAATGGATTCACTTCAGGTTGAAGAATCTATGGCCATTGATCACCCACTCATAAGCGGTACAATAGAACGTGCGCAGAAAAAAGTTGAAGCCTATCACTTTGATATCAGGAAACACGTCCTTGAATATGATGACGTAATGAATGATCAACGTGAAAAATTCTATAAACAACGCCGCAAAGTTCTTGAAGGCCAGAACCTGAAAGAAGATATTCTCTATATGATTGAAAGAGAAGTCGAGCGACTCATTGGAGCCTTCATAAATAAAGACCTTCCCTATGAAGAATGGGAAGCTGGCGCACTGGATGATATTTGTAAGGCAGTCTCATCTCAGATTCCGCCACTGTCACATCTGACACCTATGGATCTCAGAGGCATGAAATATGATCCACTGCTTAATAAGCTTCTACAAGAGGCTCATAATGCTTATAATGAACATGAAGAGAACATTGTTAATTTCTTTAATACTGTCATAGCACCTGAAACAGGTCAGAAAAAACAACTGCTGGATGATAAAGATAATATCATGAGAGACCTCGAAAGAGACACTCTGTTGAGGATTGTAGATAAAAAATGGGTTGATCACCTTCATAACATAGACGCTTTGAGAGAAGGTATAGGCCTAAGGGCTTATGGCCAAAAAGACCCGCTTATTGAATATAAACGAGAAGCTTATGAAATGTTTAATGACCTGATACAGGATATTCAGAGAGAAACAGTATCAACATTATTTAGAACTAAATTCCAGGTTCAGGTAGTTAACCTTCAAGATGAAGAAGAAATTGAAACAGAACTCACTATTGCAGGCCGTTCTGCGGTTTCATCTTATGATGAAGATGGCTCCGATCAGGAAGAATCTTATTCTTCTTCAGCTCGCAAGGTCGGCCGTAACGAACCATGCCCCTGCGGCAGTGGGCTTAAATATAAGAAATGCTGCGGTGCAGTTAAGGTCAATCAAAGGTAATATCTATGTTAACAGACTTTAAAAAAGATATTGAAATCCTAAAAGCTCAAATAACTAATGCCGGAAACTATCTTTGAGCCAGAAAAGCTTAAAAATAAAGTAGATGAATTGCAACAAAAGCTTAACCAGCCTAATATCTGGAATGATCCGATAGAAGGTCAGCTTGTGTCACAGGATCTACACGAAAATCAGGAACTACTTCAGCTTTATAACGACTGGAACTCAAGAATAGAAGAAATTGAAATACTTCTTGAGATGGGTATTGAAGAAAATGATACCTCAGTAGAAGCTGAAATAGAGACCAGCATAAAATCTCTAAAAAAAGAACTCGATCAGTGGGAATTCCAGAAGATGTTGGGCGGAGAATATGATAAATCAGACGCTATAATTACAGTTAATGCCGGTGCAGGCGGGACAGACGCACAAGACTGGGCAGAAATCTTGCTCCGGATGTATCTCAGATGGTCTGAACAGAATAAATACAAAGTTTTAATTATTGACCAGTCAGACGGTGAAGAAGCAGGTATTAAAAGCGCTACCTGCAAAGTCTCTGGCAGGTATGCTTACGGATATCTTAAAGCTGAAAAAGGTGTTCACAGGCTTGTAAGGCTATCACCATTTAACGCTAATAACAAAAGACAAACAAGTTTTGCATCTGTTGAAGTGTCACCAATCATACCTGATATAGATTCAAAAATAGAAATAAACCCTGATGACCTCGATATTTCTACAATGAGAGCCGGGGGTGCCGGTGGACAGCACGTTAACAAAGTTGAATCAGCTGTTAGAATAACACACATACCCTCTGGTTTAACTGTAAAATGCCAGCAAGAGCGTTCACAAACCCAGAATAGAGAGCTGGCTCTTGAGTTATTGAAATCTAAATTGCTTGAACGCAAACAACAGGAACATGAACAGAAACTCTCTGCCCTCAAAGGTGATGTTATGGACGTCAATTTCGGTAGCCAGATACGTTCTTATGTCTTCCACCCCTACTCAATGGTGAAAGACCATCGCACCAGTTATGAGACTGGCAACGTTGATGGGGTTCTCAATGGGGATATTGATCCTTTTATAGAGGCTTTTCTACGTAGTGATTATAACATGATAGCTAAATAAGCTTCCTAACTGAACTGTTTATTTGTCTAACTGAAATTCTGCATAGTTCATGTCTGACTGCTTGTTGATTTCATCAACAGTGACAGAAAGAGGCAGAAAAATCAACACGAGAATACTAACAAAAGATACCAGTGTAGCGATTTTTTTAATCATTTTTAACATTCTCCCTAACTTTTTGACCTGCATAAATGAGATCTTACAATATTATTATGCCATTTTTTTGCAAAATCAAAACCCTGTTTTAGATAAAAAGAAACATTTTTTTACACAAATCAGAAATATGTTTTTGTTTTTCCGAAATGGCAAAATATAAGATAAAACCTCTTTATAATGCTTAATAAAGGCTAATATAATTCTTCTAATACCGGATTACCGTCAAAAGGCAACTGATTCCAGAGATACTGGGTCTCAAAATAATACGGTGAAATGTAATATATTGAAAGCAAACTGGTATAACGTTGTGATTACAGCTATTTCAAAAAATAAAGAGCCTGATGAAGGCTCTTTTAAAAATTCAGGGCAATAGTATGTCACGATGACATTGATAAAATCGGAAATCAGAGACTATGACTGTAGTTTTGAAAGAAAATTCTGTATTATCTCGGGGGCTAAGAAGTTTGTATTATAGCCTCCTTGCTGTTGTTGTTCTTGCTTTGCCTGCTGAATAGCTGCTAAGTCTCCTTGAAGAGATCCTGTTGGTTGCAGGCCCAGAGCCTGAAGCTGCTGTAATATTTCTGGCGGAGGTCCCGGAGGAGATCCTTTGCCCTTGCCCTGACCGGGTTTGCCATGTTCAGCTTCATAGCTTGCAACTTCTTCATCTGTTATGCCTTTTTCTTCAAACAGCTGTTGAAACGGATTTTCTCCATTTTTTAGTGCCTGCATAACTTCTTTTGGAGAGTTATAGCCCTGTTCTTGAAGATAAGCCTGCACTTCCTGCGAGCTTATTCCGTGTTCTTTAAATAAACTTGCGTATGGTGGTTCTTTTTTGGTGCCTTGTGGTGACATGCCACCATTGATAGCTTGAATACCGTTTACCATGAACATCCTCCAGTTGCCTGTCTACAAGATAAATAATGACAACTAATACCGCTTAAGGGCATCAGTACTACTAAGTGTGCTATTGAATCTATCTTATTTCTAATATAACAAACAATTCTCAGTAATGCCTGATTCTACAGCACTACTTTTTTTTCGGGGGGAAAAATTAAGTGATATTAGTAATTTTCAGCATTTATGTTTTGAAATGGTTGTAACAAAGCTTAAAAGAATTAACCTTGCTGAACCTGTATTTAAGGGTATTAACAATTCTTGCTATTTATAGTTTGTTATTTCTGGCTATTCATCTGCTTTTTTAACCCATTTAATTCATAAACTATTAATAAATTGACCTGAAACAGTTATAGAAATTGATGTTAAGCGAATACATATTTTTAACACAGTGTCAAAACATTGCAGGGAACAGAAGTTAGGGGGTCGGGTTTAAAAGTGCGGCAGCGCCACACTTTTAAACCCTCTAGAATAAATAGACTATAAATTGATGAATAATGCGGGTTAATTCTGTTTTGTCTGGCTGAGCAAGCAAAACTATCCTGTAGTAAATTTAAAGCAGATATAGTTTACTTTAGTGTCTTGGTATAACTGTAATTATTAAAATAAGTAATATTCAAATCTCTCTGTATATTTAAATTCAAATAAGAATAAACCCTGAAAACTCCTTAACCATTTGATACATACTGGACCTCTTCTCAATGTTACCCTAAAATAAATATGTTCATTATTCATATTAAGCAAAGACAGGTGACATAAGATATGTTTACACTTCCTCAAATAAAAAAAGAGCTTTCCAGACGCTATAAACAGGATATTGCTCTTGATATTCTTGAGAATTACATTCATATCTGGAACATTGAACCGGCTATTAAAGATAAAATGCTTTATGACGAAAATTCATTGTACAAATTATCAAGAGGTATCAAGCTAACCAATGATGGATTCAACGAAAACGCTATCACAGATATTATTAATACCCGAAAGAAAGAAAATGGCAAAACTAAAAAGACCATCGACGAATACGTTTATGAGAAAGTGGAAGAGGCGATAAATATACTCAGGGAAGAAGGCAATAATAATGATGCAGAAAAGCTGAAGTCTGTATTAAAATCTAAAAACGAAGAGAAGCAAAGGAAAATTAACTATCAAACTAATCCTTCCAGGCCGGTCAGCAAAGAAATGCCTGCAACCAATGTAGTTAAGCTTAATAAAGAAAAGCCACATCAATATATAAGTAAAGATACTCAGGAAGATAAAAGCACCGCTGAAAGACCCTCAGGAGAAGCTAAAGAGAAGGTTAGTGACTCTGTTATCAATAAATTATCTGATAAAATTTCTGAAAAAGTGTCCTTTTCTGTAGTAGAATCATTGCTTGACTATTTTAAAGCAGAAGAATTTCTTTACAGGCTGGGCTCTTTTGGATCTCTGAGAAGGGATAATGAAATATTATCAAAGCAAGTCGAAGAGCTTATTAAGGCAAATTCAATGCTGGAAGATAAACTCTTTGAACTAGAAGTTAAAAACAGAAACTATAAAAGAATCTGGAAAAATTTATACTTTAAAATGAATGGATAAAAGAGGTTAAGGTAAAGTGAGTGGGTGCTTTAATGCACCCTTTTATTTTTAAGGGACTAACATAGCCTGTTTTTGTAGAAATTTTTAAAAGATATTGCTTAATTTTTTAGAGAAAAAGTCTTTATTTCAAGCTTTTATGGAGTGTTGTTATAGAGAAACTCTGCAATGCTAATATCTTCTGGTGTTGTAATCTTAAGATTTCTGTAATCACCTTCTACGACAACCGTATTAACACCGATGTTTTCAACCAGTGCGCAATCATCTGTTGAAGTATACCCTTCATTGATAGCTTTTTCGTGAGCTTCATAGATGAGGTCAAACTGAAAAGCCTGTGGGGTCTGAATAGCCCATAGGAGTTCTCTTTTGGGAGTACTGACAATAGTCTTAGAGAAAGGAGTATCAGCCTGTTTTATTGTATCTTTGGGTCTTATGCCCAGGGCAACAGCTTTATGCTTGACAGCTCCTTGAATACATTTATCAATCAATTTAGGATCCAGTAGTGGTCGGGCTCCATCATGAATGACTACATAAGAACAGCTGATATCATTTTGTTTAAGAAAGTCCAGTGCTTTTTTAACTGATTCCTGTCGTGTTTTGCCTCCAAAGACGATATTTTTAACTTTATCCAGGTCACTGGTTCTGACCATTTTAGCGACGGAGGTTTTGATGCTTTCTGAGATAACGAGAATAATAGAATGTATAAAAGCCGAGTCTTGAAATGCCTTAATAGCGTGCAGCAAAACAGGTTTGGTATCAATATTAGCTAATAACTTGTTCTGGCCAAATCTTTTGCTTGAACCTGCTGCCAGAATGATGCCTGTAGTTGCGTAGTTTTCTGTCATAATCCCGCTCAAAAATGCTTGAAAGTAGCTTCTTCTTCTAATAAATACTCATCGAGTTCTATAACAGTATTTTCTGAAATCAAGGAAATACTGCACTTTCCTTCGATTATGTCACCAATACAGGTAAATTGAAAGTCTGTGTTCTTATATAATACCTCAAGATCTTCTTCATTGCAGGTAAAAATTAATTCAAAATCCTCACCGCCGTATAGAGCAGCCTGGAAAGAGTTTACATTTAGAATTCTATGAATATCAAAGAGTTCTGGAGCTATTGGTATACGATCCATATAGATATTAAAGCGTTTTTCGCTTTTTGTTGATATCTGATAGAGGGCATCAGCGAGACCATCGCTGGTATCCATCATGCAATATTCTTGGTAATCAGTATTGTTAAGGAAATATTGAGCTTCATGTATTCTTGGCCAGGGTTTAGTGTGTCTTGAAATTATATTATGTATTGTATCATTTTCTTGCAGATTTTTGGATCCTTGGAGCAGTAACAAGCCGGTGTAGCTGGCTCCGTAGTCACCAGTAGTAATTATTTTCTGGCCTATTTTAGCGAATTTGCGGCCTGTTTTCTTTTTTGTTTTGCCTGTAGCAGTTACTGTTACAACCAGTACATCACATCTGGTAAGGTCTCCTCCGACAATGTTAACTCCGAACTGTTCTGTGAGGTATATCATTCCGTTATAAAATTCTCTTACGAAGTCTATGTCTATATATTGAGGCATAGCGAGTGATACCAGCAGGTATTCACATATTCCCCCGGAAGCTGCAATATCGCTCAGGTTCACAGCTGCGGCTTTATAGCCCAGCTCAAAAGGAGTATGGGTATTCAGTTTAAAGTGTGTATTTTCAACGAGGGTATCACAAGTAAGTACGGTGCCGGTTTCGTTTATGACAGCAGTATCATCGCCGATGATATTTAGCTTGCTGTCTGCGATATCTTTTATCGCCTGTATCAGCTCAAATTCTTTCATCTGGTTACTTTCGGAGTTAATAGCATTTTGCATTCAACAAATAACTTTATTACATTGAAGATTTTATCAGTTAAGCGAAAAATATAAAAGAAGGTGGTTTAAAATGATATTTCTTTTCAGCCTATCAGTAGCCCTCCCGCCCACCCCAGGGGTTAGTTTTACAGGTAAATTGGTATAATACCTCTGCAAACATGACTTCATACCAGCCTGAGCGTGTGAAGACTTGAGTGAGTGCAGGCAGCTGTCAGGGCAATTGAAAAAAACGGCAAAAAAAAACGGCTTTTTGCCGTTAAATGAGCCACACAAGAGATTTGCAAGGTTTTATTAATTTTCTGAAACTGGAGAAAGTTAGTAAAATTAAGCGAATGTTTTGAATGACATATCGATGTTCTTGTCGATAACTTTTTGAACTGCTGATATTTCGGTTTGAAGAGCTTGTTGCTGTGTGTCAACCCTTCTTAACTGAAGTTCAAGAGCTTTGTCGATCTGCTGAAGAGCTTCTACTCTGGTTTGAAGAGTTGCTGCGTCCTGTGAATCGGGGTCTAAATTTGTTTGAGCGTTGAAAAGCATTCCGACGGCGTTGGCTATTTTAAGCCTTTCCTGGTTAATTCTTTGTCCTTGCATTTCAACATCTGATTTTCTGGCGGTTAAAACTAAGAATCTTGCTTGTGATGCTGCTAAACCCATATCGTACTCCTTTTTATCTCTTGTGACTCAAATTTTTTGTATATCTTGCGTATATCTCTTGTATATATAAAAACAAGTTTTTTCTCCGAATTGCCTGATTTGCTTTAAATATGAAGAAACATTAAGATATCCGTTTTTGACTTTGATAAAAACCTTTTTGGGGCTAACCTCTCTAGAATAATGCTTCTAGCAATACATTTGAAGGTCTTTCACTGGAATAGTGCTGACATTAGATTTTTTCCAAAAATACAAATAAATTTGTTCTTAAAGTAAGAAACCATGGCAAATCCTTAAAATACTCTTCCAGTAAGCATCTTAAGTGATATATACTTTTTGCATCTATTTTAGATTTTTCTTTATAAGTATAAAAAATTACATTATTTGTTGTTATCAGAGATAAGTTTATGTTCTGAGGATATTGAAGGTTTTTTAGCAGCGATCGTGACAATATAAGCAAGGATTACAGGCAATATACCCAGAAATACTCTGTCAGCACTGCTATAAAGGTGTAACAAAACTTCATGCGGGCTGATCAGGTAAACTGCAATAATAGCCGAGAAATTCAGCAGAAAAAGCCCGCCAAAAAAGGTTAGTTCCCTGTAGCATCTGCCTGTAATGCCTGCAATTAAAAAGATTGTAAATACATAATAGAGTAAACCCCAATTATTCAGGTTAAACATATTCTTCATAAATAGAAAATCGACAATATCTGGTAATCTATTAAGGTTCTGAGCTGGCTCAAAAGCTACCAGGCCTGAAAGTGAGACGATATCATTAGTGATTCCTGCCAGTTTAACACTAAGAAGCCAGGGTAAATTTAACAAAATTGCTACAAGAAAGGCCACCAGAAGCGATTTTGCCCGTGTTTTAAATTGATCACAATACTTTAAACAAAAAACTGTCGAAATAATAAAAAGTGTCAGACTAAAGAGCATACCTTCATTTTTGGTCATTATCATTGCTGCAAATCCTGCTCCTGCTGGTATAAGGTATTCAACCTGTACCTTTTCTGAAAAAAGATATTGATAAAGAAAATATAGTGCCAGCATATGATAAGTTGAAAGTACACCATCGGCATAAGCTCCCATAAAATTAAGAGCTATAACTGGCATGGCAATAAATGATATTAGTAGAAGCCACGAAAGCAGGTTATTTATATGCTTTTTTGTAAAACTGTAAATAAGTATTGCATAGCTTATAAACGTCATACTAAAAAAGACCTGGGTTGTCTGAGGGCTAAAGACGCCTTTAAAACCTGCAATGACTGCCTGCACAAGAGGTACCAGCAAAGGATAATCCATATGAATATAGCCCGAATGTCTTAAGAGGTCATAATCAAAAGCATTCAGGCTAATTAATTTGGCCTTTATACTCCATATCATCCAGGCATCCCAGGCCCATACAGGCTTTACATAGTTAAAGAAAACAATTTCAGCAAAAAAGACCACAACAACTATAAATAAAATATCTGTTATAAATCTGTGTTTAGTTTTCTCAGAAGTTCTTTCAGAGATAGAATGCCTCAATGATTCCAGTCTGGTAGCAATTTTGCCAGAAAGACCCAGAAAAACAAGCAAAGGAATAAGCAGGACAAATAATACGTTGATCTGTATACCTGCAAAGCTAATAAGCAAAAAGATAAGAGATATAAAGGATATTATCAGGCAGCCAGTGAGCCATGAAGAAGCAATAATTACAGGCATTTCCAGCTTCTCAAGAAGGTTTTTGAAGAGAGCCAGCATTAAAAAACCTGTCAAACAGATAAGAAAAACAATCGATATCATAAATATAAAGTCATAGATCATTTTTCTGGATCCTCAAGCTTCAATAAGATCAACTGATCAGATATTTTTTCCATATCTCTGATTCTATCGTGCGGTATTTCAATATTTATACGGGGTTTATTACTCATATTCACTATTATAATGTAATTTGATTCTTCTGGCCCTGCTGCAATCTTTCGTGGAGCCAGATAATAGGATAATTGAAACTTAGTCATAACGTTTTCATAAGCACTATCCCAGGGTTCAGCAAAATAAAATGTTTCACCGGGTTTAATGGTTTTATCCAGCAACTGATAAAACCTGAAAATATTTTCTGGTAAAAGTTTTTGCATGGCTTCAGCCTGAGATAGCCCTGTAAAACGCTGGTTTTCAAGAAACATTCTTTGCATAAAAACTGGCAAATAAACAGAATTTATTACTATTAAAGCTCCAAGAACAATAAAATTAAATTTATGTATCTTATCTTTATGCATCCTGTAGCAGTAAACCAGCAAAACAAATATTAACAGGGCAAATAAAATAACAAACAGGTTATATTCTACAGGTTTAAAGAGTAAAAAGACATCATTAACTGTTATATAAGAGTTACCGGAAGTCATACGAGATCCACCACACTAATACCATCGCCCCCTTCGTTTTCTTTGCCGGGTCTGAATTCTTTAACATATGGAGAAGACTTTAAATATTCCCTAACAGCCTTACGTAAAGCGCCTGTACCGTGCCCGTGTATCACATAAACTGACGGCATTCCAGTAAGAGAAGCTTTATCCAGATATATTTCAAGTTCTTGCAGTCCATCTTCGACTGTTTTACCTCTCAAATCACAGGTATTGTTTATATTTCTGTGACCAGAAGATTTTGTTACAGAGTCTTTTACCTTAAATGAAGGTCTGTAGTCATCCGTCTTCTTTTTATCTGCCTGATACAGATCTTCTGCTCTTACAGTTGTCTTAATTAGCCCCATCTGTACAACGACTTTATTGTTTTTGTCGGGCAGAGAAACGATTGTTGCAGTCTGTCCAATATCTTTCAACAGTACTGTATCACCTGTTTTTGCTTTTTGCCAGTTGACAGGCTGTGGACCCTCTTTCTTTTCTAGTTTCTGACGATAATAATCTATTTTTTTTCTGGCCCTGTGATCTACGCCGGCAAGCTCTGAATGAGCCCTTTTTGCAGTTTTTTCTGTACGCTCAGCCCTGAGTTCACTAAGTATTTCAAGCACTTCAGCTCTGGCTTTGCTTAGTTCAGAATTCAGATTACGTCTGAAAGTATGAAGAGCCTGTGAACGTGTAGCATTAAATTTTTCAAGATACTTTTCATACTGTGCTTTTAGTTCTTCAGCGTATTCATGCTTTGATTTTGCTTTATTATACTCACTATTTACCTCTTTTTGAACCTTCTGAAGCTCATCAAGCATTAATGAAAAATCGTCTTCGGTTGAGGTATATATTTCACGTGCTCTTTCAACAATATCTTTTTTAAGACCAAGGTTTTTAGCTATTGTTGTAGCATTAGACTTTCCAGGAATGCCCATCAGCAGCTTAAAAGTAGGCGTAAGTGTTTCCAGATCAAACTCTACGCTGGCATTATAGAAGCCTTTATGAGAAAAGGCCAGTGTTTTCAATCCCCCATAATGGGTTGTAACAACAGTATTAGCTTCTTTATTGTTTAGATGTTCCAGCAGGGCTTGAGCCAGAGCAGTACCTTCTGCCGGGTCTGTGCCAGCTCCCAGCTCATCTATCAGTATCAATGAATCTTGATCAGCCCTGTTGACAATGTTAATGATACCCTTCATATGAGCTGAAAAGGTTGATAGGTTTTGTTCGATACTTTGATGTTCTCCTATTTCACAGAATACAGAGGAATACAGATAAATGCTAGAGTCTGATTCAGCTGGTATGTGCATCCCTGATGCTGCCATAAGAAGGCAAAGCCCTATAGTTTTTAGCATTACTGTCTTGCCACCAGCATTAGCCCCTGTAACAATAAGGGTATTATACTCTTCACCAAGTGTTACAGTGTTAGCAACTACCTTTTTGATGGTTCTAATGAGTATTGGATGTCTGGCCATCCTCAGGAGGATAACTTTATTTGTGTTAATTTCAGGTTCACCGGCATCTAAAAGCTTACTGTATCTTGCTTTTGCAAATATACTATCTATTCTGGCCATAATATCCATATTAATATAGATTATTTCAGCTTCCTGTGCGACTTTGTGCGTGAGATCAGCCAGAATTCTATGTATTTCATGCTCTATGTTGAGTTCTGTTTCTTTTATCCGGTTGTTGATTTCTACGAGTTCACGGGGTTCTATGTAAATTGTTGCACCGCTTGCGGAGCTATCATGAACAATACCGGGTATATGAGATTTGTGTTCTGCTTTTACAGGAAGCACATAGCGTTCATTTCTCATTGTATAAACTGGTTCCTGAAGATATTTCAGTATAGCCTGAGAGTGCATGATTGAATTGAAACGATCTTTCAGGTTAGAAGTTTGATCTCTCAGACTGTCTTTGAGTTGTTTTAGTGCCGGGCTTGCTGTATCTTTAAGAATACCAGAAGGTTCAAAACATCTGAATATTTGATCAAGCAATTTTGATGGGTCAATTAAAAAAGAGGCCGTGTGAGATATTTGTGGATAGGTTTCTTCCTGTTTTTCAAAAAAGGCTTTAAGCTTTTGTGCAGCAGTAAGGGTTGATCCGATATTTTTAAAATCTTCAGCTTCAAGAGTGATACCTTTACAGGCGTTTTGAACTGCCTCTCTTATATCATATATTGATGATAGAGGTGGGTCTATTGCCTGCTGCAACATAGATTTTGCTTCAGTAGTCAGGGTCAATTCGTGCCTGACCTCTTCAATATCTGATTGAGGGTTAAGTGAGAGACAAAGTTCTTTACCCGGTTTGCTGGATGCCTGACCGGCAAGGTCTTCGAGTATTACGTACCACTCAAGGTCTTTCAGAGTTTTTTCTTCTACAAACATTAATTTCTATAACTTTACTGCTGATGTTTCTCATTTATTGTTCTAGCTGCTTTAAAATAAACTTTTCAAGAGAGTGATTTGCAGCCTGAATAATACTGACATCTTTAACTTCACCTTCCATGTGATAGTTATTGCAAAGTGTCCAGGTTATCTGGCTTTCTGGTACCCTTGGAATCCAGTAGTATTCTTCGATTTTAGAACTTAACGCTTCTTCTATCCCAGTTTTTTTAGCAACTGTAACAATTATCTGGGTTCCTTCAGGCTCATTTTTATATATATAATCAAAATTAAAAGTTATATAAAGGTTACCATAATCTATTTTCAAAAGCCTTTCACCCTGTGTATACTTTAATTCTTCGGCATTGAGATCTTTATTGATTCTGTTAGCTCTTTCTATTAGATATTGAACCATTTTCAGAAACTCATCAGCCCTGTTATCAAGGATAAGTTTTTTTCTTTTCTGAACTTTTTCTATCTCTTCAAGCCTTTTGCGTTCCTCTGTTTCTTTTTTCTTCTTTATTTCCAGTATTTTTTCTGCCAGTGGATCCATAAAAATTAACCCTATTTTTTACCTTACCCAGCTTTATTTTAACAATAAAATAGACCAGTGCATAATTAATACTGTTCCTTGAATGAAATGAAATATTCCAGCAACTTGGTTACAGGTGTTTTTGCCTGAATAGCAAGCAAAAACACCCTGTAGTAAATTTAAAGCTAATAGAGTTTACTTTCCTGGATTGGTAAAGATGACAGGTTTTTCTCTTTTCGATTTTCAAAAAATATAAATTTAAAATATGTTGAACGAGCAGACTTAACCCGGGAGTGAGCCCCATTCTTGATTGACTGGAAATTATTATAAATAGTGAAGATAGAGGTTTCTAACAAGAAGAACCTTTTATAATATGACATTTTAGCTTTTAATGGTCTTCAGGACTGTATATTTAGTTTTTTGATAGTGTCTTCAGAAATAAAGACGTGGTTATTCTTTCTTCTGTCACCTTTTCTTCTGCCTGCAACATCGTTTCTGCTTTCGTTGTTTGTATCCTGAGTTTCTGCCTGGGCTACTGTCCTTCTGTCTATGCTGTTTCTTCTATCTCCATCACGTTTGTCAATTACTACTCTGGTGCCCATTGTTTCTGTTAGATATTCGTGGAGCATAGCAAGAGATTTATCCAGAACAACTTTTGTTTCGCTGTCATTATCTTTATTTTCATTGACAAAATCAGTAATTTTATTGACCAGGTTTGACTTTTGTTCAGGGTGAAGATTGACAATATTCCTCAGATAAAGAGCTTCTTTTTGGGTAATTTCTTTTTTATGTTCTTTTTGTTTGTCGATCTGGTTGAGTTTATTTTTATCTTCTTGAATTTGTCTGGATATAAGGTCAATATTTCTTTGATTGTTCTGAATTTTGCTTTCAGCCATTTCTTTAGATTTAATAAGATTTGATACCTGTTCACTTGAGGATGATTTAACCCTTTCAAAGTTGTTTATATAGTCAATATCCATCATTTTAGCAACTCTCAACTGTGATAAATCAACATCTTCAGCAAGTTTTTCCAGCTGTCTTGTAACTTCCCGGTTAACACCATCAAGTTCTGCCATTTGCTGGTTTACCTGTTGCTGCATAGCCTGGACCTGTTCGTTTATTTTATTAACACCTTCTCCCACCTGTGAAATGTTATTCTGAGAGTCTTTAAAACCTTCAACCGCTTTCTGGTCGTCGCTCATTTGTATTTCTTGCTGGGTTTCCAGAACAGTAAGTGCAGCATTAGCACCAGTGCTTACAACACCTAGAACACTGGGTAAGTTCAACCGGCTCATAGACTGTAACATTCTTACGTGAGTCTGGTTTTCAAATGCTAATTTTCTATCTTCAAGGTGAAGATCCCAGATGCCTATGAGAGCGTTAAAATAACCAATAACTGAATCATCAGCAGGCATTGTAGATGCGAGCCTTTGGGTCATTTGTTCTTCAGTCATATCTTTTCTGGGGTTTGACACCATATATAATTGCTGGGCAAATTGATAAAATTCTTTCATAGCCTTTTGATCGTCTTTTATCTGATTTATTCTTGCAGCTTCTCTGATCATTTGATTCATTACAAGCATTTTCTTTTCAGCTTCTTCTTTTTGCTGGATCAATAAAGCTTTTTGTTCAGGATCTTCTGTGCTTTCAATTCTAGCATCAAGTTGTTCAATTGATTTTTCAAGTTTTTCAGTGCCATCTGTAAGTTTATTCATACACCAATTAAGCATTTTAAAAGATTCTGCCCTAACTTGAGAGTTCATTTGGGCTTCATAGCGATCTTTATATTCTTGAAAAGTTGCCATTTGTTCTCGAAGCTGTTGAACTTTCTCGCTCATGCGTGCCATAAAGGCTTCAATTTTTGAATATCTAAAAATTGACTGCACAGCAATAAGCTGGGCTTTTAAATTGCTTATTTTGAATGAATTCATCTTGGTTTGTTCCATACCAGCAATAGCAGATTCAAGCTCAAACGCCCTGTATTCAGCTTTTTTAGAAGACATATCAGCAAAAATCGCATCTGTTTCTGCATCTGCGATTTCCTGCATAGCATTATTAAATGTAGCCATTTTAGCGGCTATCATTGATTTTATCTGATCTCTAATAGCATAATCTGTCATAACTTTTTCTTTGGCACTGCCTGTTTTTCAAGTAAACCACCCTACTATTATAAAAACAAAAAATGTAACGAAATTGTTATTTTTGTATTGAAAAGTGTTAAATTTGTAATAAAAATTCATCTATTAAGCCTCTGCGAATCAGTATTTATTAATTGCAAAGATTTAGACTTGACATTAACGTAAATGTCTGGTTATAATATATTTGAGAATATTTCTCAATTGCTCGGCATCTTATTTAATACAGATTGATAATTACTATTATTAAGGAGGTGATCTTACCAGGTAAAAAGCTAAAAGTTACTATATGTACTGCATAAGAAAAATCACAGGTTGATAACCTGACAAAATTGAAACAAATAGACCAACTGCAACAGGCAAATTAGCCTGTTGTAGTATATTATAAAGATAAATATTGCTCTATTTTAATTTATTACGATATAACACAAAAATAAAACTTTTTTGTGACCGTCATCACAAAATTTTTGTGATTTTGATCACAGAATGAATCTATCAAAAATGAGATTATGGAAACATGAATCGGTAAAAACCTGAAATCGAGGGAGAGTATGAATAGCAATAAAAGCTTTGGCATCGTAACAGTTGCCCCGAACGAGTATGTCGTTCACACAAGACTGGGCAAGATTAAAAATGAGGGGCTTGGTCAAACATTTTTCCTTGTCCCGATGATAGATAGCTACATTAAGTTTTCTATAACCCCCCACAAGATTAACTTCTATGCTGACAATATCACCAAAGAGCGTCAGGGAGTTGGCATAGACGGCTTTCTTATCTGGTCAATCGATGACGGTAACAGGGCCTACAAAAAAATTGATTCTTCTGATCTTGAATCTATTGATAATCTGTCACTTCAGCTTATTGATATTTCTGTATCCATTGCAAGACACACCATTTCAAATATGACACTGGATGAAGTATTAACCAACAGGGAAATTCTGGTAGAAAAATTAACTCATCAGCTTGAAAAAATTATTGGAGACTGGGGGCTCAAGATTGAAGCCATAGAAATTAAAGAAGTAAGGGTTCTGTCAGAGACTCTTTTTGAAAGCCTTCAGGCTCCTTATAGAAATGAACAGTTAAAAATTGCTGAACACTCAAGGTTAGAGGTTAAAAAATCAATTGAAAATACTAGCATTGAAACTGAATCAGCAATACGTATAAGAAAATCTGAACAAGAATTAATGGCTAAAGAAATCGAAATTGATAATACTGATAAACAAAGCCTCATGGAACATAACGCCCGACTGAAAGAAGAAGAGAGACAACTTAAACAAAAACTGACCTCTCTTGAATATCAAAGTCAGTCTGAGATAAAACAAAAAGAACTTACCAGACAACAGGCAGAAAAAGATAAAGAGCTTATTACATCTATTGAAGAATCAAAACGTGCCGTCATCAAAGAACAATATGAAACCGAAAAATATTCAGTAAAAGAAGAAGCCAGCAAAAATTTACTGTCAAAAGAAAGCGAACTCAACCTTAAGGATAGAGATTTAGAATACATTCAAAAAGAAAGAGAAGCTGAGGTTGGCTATAAAAGAGCCTTAAACGATATTAATAATGACCTGAGCCACGAAGCAATGATGAAAACACTTTTTATAGAAATGGGTCATTCATTGAAAAATATGAACTTTGAAAAAGCACAATGGTACTCTATGGGAGACACAAGCCCGCTCGGAACTCTACCAAAAACAATCGTAGAAATAGCCACAACACTTCAGGGAATGGGCTTTATCAACCCGGACAAACCACAACAAGAAGCCGGTTAGAATAAAATTCTTTTATCAGCTACAATAGCCTTTTATCATACCCCGCACAGACGGGGTTTTTTATTTTCAGAATTTATTTTTAATCTTCTTAATAACAGAAATAAAATTAAGATTAATTATAATTTAAAATTTTCAGGTTTACTCTTCTATTAAAATGGGAATATTTATCAATAAGGTTACTCTTGGGTCGTGAACTTAATAACGCTAAATTATGCTATTACCAGTAGGAATAAATGTGAATGCGGTCAGGGCCGGGTCTCCAACTGCTAATGACTACAGGCCAAAAGCAAATAAATCAATCAATCAACACCTGTACGAGGCCCGCATACCGCAAACAACCATTGTGGATATCGGATATAAAGCCGGTACTCTGCCAGATTATTCTATAAACACATATTCACCAAGAATTCCAAAACCAACAGCTAAAATACATTATAACCCTCCCAGAATTTCTTTACCGGCATCAAGTTTTCCGTCATCTACCGCATTGTTAATGCAGCAGGCTCAAGCTCTGACCAATTATCTGCGTTAATTTATTGAATGGGTTTTCCATTCTTGTAATAATCGCTATAGATTTCTATAGTGCTTATTATAGTGCTTTCAGGATAATTTTTTAGAAGCTGTAATTCAGCTTTCTCATTCATTGTGCCGGTATATTTAAACAGATCTGCTAATCCAGGGTTATAAACTCCTACTATTAGGTTTATAGAGTATTTATCGTGAACACTGGTTTCTTTTACCGGCCATTTGTCGAAGCTTACAATGTATCCATTTGGGCCACCCAGATATTCAGGCTCACCATATTTATCTATCAGCTCTGAAATCTTTAAATCAACGCTTATATCATCCTTATAAAAAGTATAAATAGGATTGGAAGTCATTATATAACGGATAGGTGCCATTTCATCATCAAGCTCTCTTTTGGTTGAAAATTCAAGTAAGAAGTTGCCTGTTTCGTCAAACACGTAGTATCCCGTCTGGCTGTCATTGATTTTCAAAATATAGTCAGACAAATTTTCTTTTACTGTTTTCAATGAATCCCCTATGCAAACCTTTCCAATACAATATTCGTTTATTTCAAGGTCATCGAGAGGTAAAAGAGACTCTTGAGCAAAGATAACACTGCTTATACTAAAGTAAGTCAGCATAAATACCCCTAATATACTTACTATGTTTTTCATTCTGTTTTTTTCCTATCTGTTATTTTAAATTGAAAATTTTTATTAAACATTGCATTCTTATTATCCAATTTTTTATTTAAAACAAAAAGCAAAAAATCTTAAGAATTACAAAATATTTCATATTTTTTTTAAAACTTCTTGCCAAAACCTGTTGAATTCAGTCAGAAAAATAAATTTTGGATAGAAAAAGCCTCACTTATGTGAGGCATCAGGTAAGACAATTAAATTATCTGGTTTTTCTCTCTCTCCTCAATACTAGACGTTTTGTCTATAGACTTCTTTTACATTACCGAGAATATTTGGTGTATCAATTTCAAACATATGTACTCTACCAGGAGCTAAATCTACTGCAACTGATCCTTTTTGTACAGCAAATCTTGATTTAGCACCATATGGCGGAATAAGATCATTTAGTGCCTGATTTTCTGGTAATGTTGGCAATTCTATTTTACCTATTTGTCTTGCGTTTATATCTTTGTTGGCAACAACAAGAAGGGTTTTGCCGTTATAATGTCTGAGGAATGCCATAATCTGGTCATTATTATTGTTTGCTTTTACCTTCAGAGGTATATAGTAACCAAGGCCAATCACATCTTCATACTGTTCTCTAATGTTGTTAATATTTTTAACGAAGTGATACAGTTGCGGTTCTTCACCACCTGGAGGTTTAACATAGTTAAAGATATCCATCTGTCTGGTGTCGCCTGTTTCAAAACCATTGATGTAATATGGATTTACCATTGGTAAAGTGGCAAGTAATGTTGCTGCAAACTGACTGTATAAAGCTCCACCGTGATTCATAACACTTCTATCATCGTGAGTATAGAATGAACCTATCATAGATTTACCAGGAGGTAACCTGTGTGTCATATTCAGATTATCAACAACATACTTATGTACTTCACTAGCATCTTTCATATTTTGAAGGATATGATACTGACCGTAGAATGAATCAAAACCTGACTCTAAAAGTTCTTCAGGTCTATCTGCAGGTATGTTTGCCATAGGTGATGCATCTTCATGTATGTAACTTTCAGCCAACCAGGCAAAACCAGGGTCTAACTGGTGTGAATACTCAATAAGAGGCTTCCAGAAATGAGCAGGTTTTGCTCTGGCAACATCAGCCCTGATGCCGTCTACACCAATATCAATAAGGTTTTTAACAAAATCTTTATGCATGTCATACAGGCTTTGTCTTAGTTCACCAGTATCACGGTTTACATACGGGTCAAACATTCTAATATCATGCCAGCTGCCAGGAACCTTTAAGTTGCCATCACGGTCTCTTAAGAACCAGTCAGGATTTGTTTCTGTCATATCTATAGCACCACAGCTAGGTAAGTCTACCATAACTCTGATACCACGTTTGTGACACTCATTTACAAAAATCTTAAATTCATCTGTCACACTAAGACCATTATTTGGTGTATCAAGCTCACTGGCAATCTTTAGATAATCAGACGGAGCATAAATACTGCCAGCTTCACCTAGTTTTTGTATTTGACCAATTTCAAACACTGGCAACACATGCAGAGTATTAATGCCTCTATTCTTTATCTCATCAAGCCTGTTAATAGCATTCAGGAAGGTTCCGCTTTCATTCTTATTGTGTTCAATGATACCATCATTGTTTTTGTCTTCTGCGCCAAGTGTTCTAATAACAACGCCTTCAATAACAGCTTTATTCTCTTGCATAAGAGATCTTAAATCATTTTTAAAAGGATATTTAGGAACTCTGGAACCATCAGGGCCCGGCACAGGAAGAATTTGAGAGGCTACAAGATCACTGTTGATGGGTGCAGATGAAATTGATGAGCCTGTTTGAACCTTTGGTGAATCATATATATTAACCCTGGGCATCTCATAAACTGATTTTACCGGCCTTGAAAGCCAATTATACTGAGCTGGAAGATTTGAAGGGTTAAAAGTACTTGGTTTAAAGGGACTTTTCTGAGCAGGCTGAGGAGTAGAATCCGGTCTGTTAACTGTTACATTTTGAGCCACAGGCTGAACATTGGCATTTTGTTGAACTTGTGGCAACTGCTGTTGTTGATAATGCTGCTGCATTTGTTGTTGCTGGAGTAAGGCCTGCTGTCTCTGATGTTGCAAAGCTTGTTGCTGCATCAGTTGCTGGTTATAGTACCACTGTTGAGGATTTAAATATGATTGTGTATTGTAAAATCCTGCCATCTTTTGTCTTACCCCTTAACTCTAATGATTGTTAGCCTGATCGGTTTTAATTTTTGGATTATATTTGTTTGCCTTACCCATTACGAAGAACGTATAGATAGCTGTGGCAGCAAGAAGCCCGAGACCAATACCGCCAATTCGCTTGAGCCATCTGCGGTGTAACAGTGTATCTTTAACAGCATCGTCAATAAATTTAATTGGTCTCTTGCTCAGCAGGGCTACTGCATCATCTGTTTGGCCACTCTTGAAGAGTTTTTCCAGTTGTTTTACGAGTTCTTGATTTTCTTTTGTCTTACCGAGGTACTGTAAAACAGCATCTTGATTGCCTTTTTCAAGAAGAAGCTTTCTAGCACCAGCATCAGGTAAACCTTTGATTAATTTTGATAAAGTTGAAGCATCAGCTGTACCTGATTGACTCAGAGCGTTAAGCATGTTGCCAAAGCCTGATTGAAGGTTTCGAGCTCTGAGTTTTACAAATTGCTCCATAGCGTTATCTTGAAGTTCAGGATGTTGTTTCATAATCCTTAGAATAGCATCTCTCCAGCCATTAACCTGTGAAATACTTCCTTTTAAAGCCTCTGCTCCTGCCTGAGCCTGTGATGGATTAGCCTGCAGGTGGCTTGCAATAGCTTTTATTTTCATACTTTCAGTAGCTGGAGAAGCTTTACCGGCAACTTTCGGTATCCAGGCCTGTTTGCCAGTGATGACACGCTTAGCGTTCTGGAAGAATTCACCAACTTTTTGAACAGCACCATCAATGATACCTGTTTTCTTGACAACTTTTGACGGTGTATCCTGCCACATACGGGCGATGGCTGAACCTTCTTTCATACCGAAGGTGTTGTCAACAGCCTGTTGTAAAAGTTTTTTCGCTTTATTAATATTACCAGATTGAACAGCATTTTCAATTCTTTGCTCGAGTGAAGAGAGTCCTCTCTTATGGAAGAGGTTCATAATAGGGCTTTTCAGCTGGTTAATGCCGTCAGCCATTAAGCTGGCAAAAACTGGTGTAGCAACGCCGGCTGAAATCATCATCCAGGTTTTGGATTGAACTACTACCTGTTGAATTTTTTCCTGTATAGCTTCTTTTCTGTTGATGATATTTTTGGGTACTCCCATTTTGTCGCCAATTTTATAGAGTTCTGCATCCGGCACTAAATCCCACGGTATAAAACCAGGATCATCGAATAATTTCTTTCTTCTGCCGTAAGAGTCCATATACTCTTTATCAAGGTCAAGGCCGAATCTGGCTTTAACCATCTTATTAATAATCTTGGGAGATAAGCCCATTGAGGCAAACCAGCAGGCGAACCCTATAAACTCATTGATACCTGAAACTTTAGAATATGCAAGTGAGCTTGCCAGAGTAGCAATACCTAGAGAACCCATTCTAATGGTGGTATCGTTCATACGTCCCAGAGTATAGTCACTGCCTTCTGCTTTAGCAATTGCTTTGCCAAGGTTTCTGGCATTTTCAGCATGTGTATTGACTGATGATGCTACTTTCTGGAACGGATTTTCTTTTATCAGGTGAGCATACTGATGTTGCTGATTTTTATTGTTAGCTGTGAAGCTGTAAATATTTGTGTTATTAATACCTACCATATGCTATACCCCCCTCATAAAAGCTTCAAACACAGCAAATGGAGAATGAGGGTCAATTTGAGCCTGTCTTGTCTGAATAGCAGCCGGTGAATTAAGCTGACTGGTTGCAATCTGTGTATAAAGCTGCTCATAATCTACTTTATTAGGATTAATTTTGCTAGCTATTTGGTCTCTTAAAGCCGGGTCATTTTGAATCTTAGTAGAAAACGGCATTGCTTCAGACTTGCTCAAGTAGATTTTATCTTTGTTCGGGGTTCTAATTAAGCTAACAAGAGCCATAATTGGCAGTGCAATAAGGGCTCCGATAGCCAGTTTACCAACAGGAACACTGCCGAGCTTTTTCGCTGGCAGTTCTTTAAAAGCATTAACAAAGGGTTTAACTATTTCAGACTTAAAAGCACCTGCTACAGAGGTTTTTAATTCTCCAAGGCGCTTCATGAGCGGTTTAGTATTATTTTTGTTCATAAGGGCATTAAAACTTGTTCTGACTGCACCCTGTTTGCCGAGGCTCTGGAAGAGGTTCTCCCAGCCTTTATTTCTGGCTATAAAGCCAGCACCTGTAGCAGCAAACAATGCACCCAGAACGAGTTTCCATGCTCTAGCTTTAACCAGTATCTTTTGAACTTCGGCTTTAACAGCAGTATCTCTATCAACTACATCCTGTGGAATGCCAAGTTTATCGCCGATACGGTTCCAGTCATCATCTGTTAAGAGATCCCAGCGGGTGAAGTCTAAGCTTTCAAATACTTTATGAATTTCGCCCTGATCGTTTTTGTATTTCATATCAAGGTCTACGCCATATTTATGCTTGACAAAACTGTTTATAAAGTTGTTTCCGAGCCCCATGCCAAGGTAATAAAGGCCAACACCCACACCCTGTTTCTTGGCAAGTTTAATGTCTCCGCCTGCCCTGAAAGAGTTAAACAGCATTGCACCACCTAAGTAGTAAGGTACGGCAGCCATTTGTAGAAATTCATGAAAGCTTACTGATTTATCCCCTTGCAGACCACGCACTATAGACCCCGGAATATCAACCGTGACCTTTTTTACACCCAGTTTAAATTTTTGAAGGGGGTTGAGTTTTAATACTTCGCAGGTTGGCGCATGGGCATCTTCCATCAAGAGAACTTCATTTTTTGGTTGAAATGCCGCACCGCCAATAGCTTTTGGCTCTGCTTTAAAACTCACGTATGGAGAATTAAGATTTGTTGAAATCATCTTTGTTAAAAGACCTCATCGGGGGTACTTTAAAAATTGTTGACCATGTGATCCGCATATTTACCTGATGCTGAATTAACAACCCTAAACAATAAAAAATGCTAAAAATGTTAAACAATTTTACAACTGTTTACAAGAACTTCAAATAAATTGCTTTCAGCTATTTCGCTGATCAGGCCTGTTTAAAAAACACTGTTTCTGATAGTTCTTTTTTGTTGCAACTTTCGAAAAATATAAATGTTCTAACCTTTACCCTGTAGAGTATTCGAAAAACGACTATTATTAATACATTTAGTTTTATAAAGTTTATCACTGGTGTCCGGTAAAAGATTATATTTCGATGTATAAAACCTGTCATAATCTTTGTTTTAGATTAGAAAATTTTACAGGAAGTTAAATTTTAGAAACGGGCAAAAATTATTAAACAGGGTTCAGTGAAGAGATGGTTCGGGTTTGTTTTTTTGGCCCGCAGGCCCAAAAAACAAACCCTCAGAAAAAAATTAACCGGACAATAATGAAAGTTTATTAGAAAATTTAAATATCTTTGAGTTATGCAATGATCATAACTTCGTATTAGATACCCCTTTTTTTCAGTTAAGCAGTAATTTTTTCATTGTTCCTTGTTCTGAATATTTTCAAAATTGTTTTCAAAAAAAAAATCACCCTGTTACGGATGATAATTCTTTATTTGGTAGTATACAGAACTTAAAACGTGGTAAATAGTAATATGTAAATGAAACATAAACTTAATGACATTAATGTAAACCAGAGGAACATTAAAGGATGCTGGTTATGCCATGGTGTAATAATGCTATTCTTTTTAAATGAATCTAAAGTGTTAACGAGTTTCCTCATATTTCCCCCTATTTAAATAAATATTCCTCATCTACATTATGGCTTTTACTAAAATAATAACGTACAATTTAAAAGATTTGATCATCCAGATAGCCTACCTACAGGGTTTACAAAAGTTAACAAACGCAAATTTCAGTCTTTATCCTCATTCCCTAACTCTAGTTGAAAAACAATCAGCCGAAAAGTTAATTAATAGTTAACAATCATCCACCTAATCACAAACTTTTCTTATTAATAGTCTAAAACAGTTAATCAGTCTTTGTTAATCCCTTGCTTGATGGCTAATTCAAGAAAATTGAATTACATAATTTGATTTTGGTAGCCTTATTATAAAACGAAGTTATAAATAATCATACCGTTTGACCAATATATCTTTGTATAATTTTACAATGTAAATAAGTTTGCTGATTTGAATATAGAAAATGGCTTTACATTCGTTGTATATTTAGATTTTAGAGTTTCTTTGAAGTTTAAATTCGTTAAATATTGCAGCTTGAAGACTATTAATACAAAACAACTATTTTAAATATGGATGAATTTATGTTTTACGCCCGAAAAAAAACGAAAAAACATATGTATTTTTTATATTTCTATAAAAAAATCTTCAAACTGCAGGTATTTTTTGAATTGTATTTATACCTTATATAATAATATAATTTATAGATTTATTAACAACCAGAGGTGTAATTTATAGATTGTTTTATTAAGCTTTGTTAAGATAAATCATTAAAAACCTTATGGTAAAGGAGATGCAATACAGAATAAATCATTGTTTTTTCCAGAAAGTGAGGCCTGTTTTACCGTATTTTTTATATTTATAGAGCGTTAAGCTTTCAATATTTATCATATCATAATCAAATTTTGCCTTAAATTGTAAAACCAGCATATTTGATTCATTAAGTAATTGAGAATCAACAATAAGTTTAAACAGTGACTGAATACTGTCTGAATCCATTTCATGGTAGGGTGGGTCAAGAAATATGATATCCAGATTCTCTTGTTTAAGGGCAAAAAGAGCCTTTTCAACATCTCTTTTAATAATTATACAATGCTTTTCAATAGCGGTCTTCTTGATATTATCAGCAAGCAACTTTAGTGCCTGCCGGTTATTTTCAACAAACAAAACCTTTTCAGCCCCCCGTGAAATAGCTTCAATACCTACAGAGCCACTACCAGCAAACAGGTCTGCAAAAACACTTCTTGAAACTCTTTCTTGAAGGATATTAAAAAGGCTCTCACGAATAACCCCTGATGTTGGTCTTAAACAACTATCAGCTGGTGTTTTAAGGGTTCTGCCCTTTAGTCTTCCGCCTGTTATCTTCATTGACAGTCCGATAAAATTTGCTATGAAGACTTTTGAGTATTGTTAACCACTGCCGGAGAAAAGTATGCCGGTATAAAGTCTGTGTAGACCTCACCTTTGATGAACGCTTCATGTTCCAGAATTTTTTGATGGAAAGGTATAGTTGTCTCTATGCCTGTGATAGCATATTCATCAAGGGCTCTCAGCATACGTTTACGGGCCTCTTCTCTGTCTTTGCCTTTTGTGATCAGCTTACCAACAAGAGAATCATAAAAAGGCGGTATTTTATAACCGTGATAAACGTGACTGTCTACCCGAACGCCCGGCCCGCCTGGTGCAATATAGCCTTCAATGACTCCGGGGCATGGTGCAAAGTTTCTGGTTGTATCTTCAGCATTAATCCGGCATTCTATTGAATGCCCGTCAATACAAATATCTTCCTGAGAAATAGAGAGTTTTTCACCGGCAGCAACGAGAATTTGCTCTTTAACAAGGTCTAAATTAGTAATCATCTCTGTAACAGGGTGTTCTACCTGTATTCTTGTATTCATTTCCATAAAATAGAACTTCTGATCTATGTCATACAGAAATTCTACAGTTCCAGCACCGACATAGTTTATTTCTTTTGCTGCTATTGCTGCATATTGACCCATCTGATGCCTTATTTCTTCAGTAAGAGCAGGCGACGGTGATTCTTCAAGAAGCTTTTGGTGCCGTCTCTGAATAGAACAATCTCTTTCAGGAAGGTATATAACATTTCCATATTGATCTGCAACGATCTGAATTTCAATATGACGTGGTTTTTGCAGGTATTTTTCAACATAAATACCATCATTACCAAAGCAGGCAGCAGCTTCTGCTTTAGCCATGTTAGCCATTTCAACAAGTTTATCAGGAGATTCAACTATTCTCATCCCTCTTCCACCGCCACCGGCAGTAGCTTTAATAAGTACAGGATACCCTACTTCTCCTGCCCAGGATCTTATACTATCTATATCTTCAATAATGCCTGTCCCTGGTGTAGTAGGAACACCGCAACGCTGCATGGTGCTTCTGGCTGTGGCCTTATCACCCATCATTCTAATGTTATCAGGTGATGAGCCTATAAAAACGATTTTGTGATCAGAACATGTCTGTGAAAATTCAGCATTTTCAGCCAGAAAGCCATAACCGGGGTGAATAGCATCAGCACCTGTATTCAGCGCTACACTAAGTATATTGGTTACATTAAGATAGCTTTTGGTCGGATGTGGTGGGCCAACACAATAGGCTTCATCTGCTAACTGAACGTGTAATGAGTCTTCGTCAGCTTCTGAATATATAGCTACAGTTTCTATACCCAGTTCCACGCAGGCTCTTATGATTCTTAAAGCTATTTCGCCTCTGTTGGCTATCAGCACCTTGTTAAACATTGTTATTCTCCTGATGGGTTATTCAATATACATTAAAACAGTACCTGCTTCAACAGGTTCTGCATTTTCAATACAGATTTCAGTTACTGTGCCAGCAACTTCGGATTCGATTTCATTCATTAACTTCATAGACTCTATGATACACAGCACCTGACCCACTTCAACCTCACTGCCAACCTCAACAAAGGATGGAGACCCGGGTGCAGGAGATTTATAATAAGTACCTACCATAGGTGACACAACAGGTATTCCTTTTTTAGCAGGGCCGGCGGGTTTTTCTGTTTCTCCGGTAACAGGTTCTTTTGCTTCTAATTCTTCTGCACCGGCTACAGGCATTACCGTTTGTGCTGCTGTAAAAGGTGTTACAGACTGAGTAGCTGCTACATGAATTTCTTTTTCCTTTTTTATGACGATTTTGTCATCTTTAGATTCAACTTTTAACTCTGTCAGGCCATTTTCAGTAGCCAGAGAAACAAGAGATTTAATATATTCCAGATCTATACTCAAGGCAAACTCCTTATTTGACTCTATCAAGGTATGTATTGCTTCTGGTATCTATACGTATGAAATCACCGATATTGATAAAGAATGGAACCTGAACTATAGCACCAGTTTCAGTAGTAGCAGGTTTGGTTCCACCAGAAGCAGTGTTTCCTTTTTCTCCCGGAGGAGTATCTGTAACTTCTAATTCAACAAACAACGGTATATCAATACCGATTATACGGTTGTCATACTTTAATACACTAATAGTAGCATTCTCTTTAAGGTATTTTACTTTATCTTCACCTATTTGATCTACTGTTAATGCAATCTGATCGTAGCTTTCCATATCCATTACATTAAGGTCATCACCGGTTCTATAGAGAAATTGCATTTCTCTTCTATCTACAATGGCCTGAGGCACTTTTTCTCCGGCACGGAATGTTTTCTCTATAACTCCACCTGTTTCAACATTTCTAAGTTTTGTTCTTACAAATGCTGATCCTTTGCCCGGTTTAACGTGTAAAAACTCTACAATGCTGTAAACGCTACCGTCTACTTCGATTGTCATGCCGTTTTTAAAGTTATTTGTTGGTATCATAAACGAATCCTACATAATCATAATTACAGAGATAATATTATCTAAACCAATATTTGCTGACAAGTTTAAGCTTAAATTGAGTTAGTGTTATGAATGTAGTTCACAAGACCTCGAAGGCCAAGCAGATAGCTTTCAATGCCAAAACCAGCTATTTGGCCAATACAAACCGCAGCAGTATAAGAAAGATGACGAAATTCTTCACGTGCTTTAACGTTAGAAAGGTGCACTTCTACGGCTGGAAGGTCTGTACTTGCTATGGCATCTCGAATAGCAACACTCGTGTGAGTATAACCGGCAGGGTTGATGACAATACCATCAAAGATATCAATTGATTCCTGTATTTTGTCGACAATATCACCTTCACTATTCGATTGAAATATTTCAAGCATAACGTTAAGTTCTTTTGCAAGACTCTGAAGCTGGCTGTTAATGTAAGACAGAGATTGTGTTCCATAGATAGATTTCTCACGCCTGCCAAGCAGGTTGAGGTTTGGGCCGTGAATGACAAGAATTTTATACATATTGATAACCTGTTAAAAACTTTTACTTTTCAATTTTACCAGAGCATGAGGTATGAATAAAGGTTTGCTGTAAGTGTGGCAATAAGAGGTAATTGCCCTTGTGGTAATGTGTGGTGGATGTCGCAGGAAAAAAATTCCACGACTCAATAAATCTTAAATGAAACCTGATAAGCATTTCCCCACAAAAAGGCCAGCCAGAATTTCTCCAGGAGGCCTGTCGTTTTCCACAAAGAGTTAAAGATCTCTTACAGCAAGGGTTTTGTCGTGTCGCTTTTTGCTTTTCTTTTGACCTGTAGTAATCTATCTAAAAAATATCAGTTTTGCAAGCAGGGCAATAATTACAAAGATTAAAACAAATATAAACGTCATAAAATAGCCGGCAAACAACCGTGAATAATTAAAATAATCAGGCATTTTGTCTTTATTGAACCTGTCTTTATTGAACCTGTCTTTATTGATAACAATAGACTTAAATAAACTATCATGTATACCCTGCCGGTATGGATGAAAAGCCATAAAAACTGTTGTTCCGAAATAAAGGAGGCCAAGAATAACACTAATAATTATCCAGACGACAAAATCAAGAAGGTTGGGCTTTAAGAGGTCATACATTAAGATTACGTAGTGGTAATTAAAGTATACCAGGCTTATAATAAAAGCCCTCCCCAGAGATATAACACTGTTGACAGGCATTCCGTCAAAGTCAACCAGCTGTATACCAATTTTTTTCTTGCCGGGTGTTTGCCCTTTAATTAATAAACTATCAAAAACAGCAAAATAAAGTATAAATATAACCTGAAACATCAACCAGGGCTCAATATATGAATACCCGCTGAAGTGAAGAATTATAAATAAAAGCAAGAATATAACATTTAATATTATCAAATCAATGGTATAAGCCATTAACCTGCTAACAGTTCCTGCAAACATTTTTTCAGCCGGCGGTATAGACATTAAATACCTGTATTTGTTCACTAATTGACGTATTTAATACGGGGTTAAATTTATCTTGGAATTGTATCATTTTATTTATAATATAGTTTTTAGACAAGTTAGATTAATAAAATTAACAGGGAGAGTGAAATGAATAAATATAAGCTGGTTTTGTTGCTTGCAGGCGTTTATATGCTGGGGTTTTATTCAGGAATGCATATACAGAAAGTAGATGCACTTGTGAGGGCTCCCGGTGAAAATAGCCAGCCACAGGTTAGCCAGGCTGCTCAAAACACTCAACCTTCTAACACCAATCCTGAAAGGGTTCCAGCGCAGACAAACCCACAGGCCAGACCTTTAACTCAATCTGATATTCTTGATAGAGAAATATTAAAGAATGAAGACAGGCGTCCGGTCTCGCCTGCAGCTGCAACAAGAGACGGAGTTACGCTTTATAGTCTCTCAAGTGCAATGCGGGTAGATATTGAACGACTCGAAGAGGATGTAGCATCGCTAAAAAACAAGGTTAGCATACTTGAAAATATGCGTCTGAACTGCCCTGAATAGCAAATATATCTATGATAGTTTAAAATAATTTCAATAGAAATTATTTTACCCGGTACCTGAAAGTGATAATGGGCTGTTTAACCTTTTATACTGATCCTTGAAAGTAATGTATAGATTCCAGATTATAGAGGCCGGGTGTTTTTGCCCGCTGTGCGGGCAAAAACACCCTACTGAATTCCATCAGCATATATTAATTATTTACGTGGAATGGTATAAATCATTTGATGGAGAATAAAAGATGAAAGCAATCAATAAAACAAAAGATGTTACACTGGTTTTAGACGTTAAAATAGCCTCTAACCCACTTTCAAGGGGTATCGGTTTATTGTTACATTCAACTTTACCAGAAGAAGAGGGGCTATTGATAGTTCCCTGCAAGAGTATACACTCATTTTTAATGCGGTTTGAGTTTGATGCCCTGTTTCTTGACAGAGATGGCAAAGTAGTTCATCTTGTTAAAAGAATGAAACCGTCTAAAATAACAAGACATATATGGGAAGCATATCAAGTACTTGAGATTTCAGCAGGTATTATAGAAAACACAAATACTGAAACAGGCGATATTATTGTTTTTGAATAATTTCTAAAATCTGAAAATCGAAAACAAAAAATTGATTGTTATAGTTATGTTTTAAAGTTTATCCTGAACAGATTTAAGCTTTTGTTCCATTGATGCTGGCTTATCTCTTCTGTCATCGATTTTAATGTGAGTTGATACTCTTTTGGCTCCCTGGTCAAATGGCACTTCGTGCATTTTTAGAATAACTTCAAGTATAGTATTTAAATCTCCTTCGATGGTGGTTGAGCCGGGGTTTAGTTTCCATTTCAGCCCAGGAAAGTCATTTAAAACTTTGTGACAATCTGCAACATACTTACTAATACTTGGTGTAGCTGTTCCCAGGGGTACAATAGTGACATCAACAATAGCCATTTGTAATTCTCCTTTGGTTTTTTCAATATTTACCGGTTATACTATAGCATTAAATAGAAAAGCTTTAAGCAAGAGGTGAGTTATGGCTGCATTTTTTGTTTTTCTCTAATAAAAGCAGCAATTTTACCCAGTGAGGTAGCAGCCGAGCTTCTGACTATCCAGTTAGAGTCTTTGAGTCTTTTAATGAGTGGTTGTATAGCATAGAGAACTTTTCTTCCTGAATGATTGACCATTTCTCCCAGTGCAATGGACGCAGAGTTTCTGGTTACCCAGTTATTATCATCTAAAGCTTCTATGATGCCTCTTACAGCCGGATCTCCTATTTTAGCAAGAGCTTCGACGGCATTTTTCCTTACAAGCTGGTCATCAACTCCCAGAACTCCTAATAGAGGTTTAATAGCTCTTTCAGTTTTGAGTTCTCCGAGGGCATAGGCTGCAGATGCAACAATAGAGCTGTTTGAATCTTTAAGCATTTCAAGAAGAGGATCAACAGCGCCTGTTAAATCAGTATTAAATGTCAGTGGCACATCAGAAGCCGGTACCTGTTTTTCATCATAAATATAGCCAAAACCAGCCCTATCAATGGCTTCTATAGCTTTTTCCAGCGATTTAAACACCAGACTATTTGGGCCCTGGGGATGAGGCACCTTTGCAGAAGTGCCATCTGATTTTCTCATTGAAATTGCCGGCACAATAAATGTTTCTTCTTCTTTGCCTGACTTATTAATAGTTGATTTTCTGACAGGTATTAAATCCATTTTTACCTCTTTATTAGTATTTCTTCAGGGCAGTTAATAAGGTATAGTACTATTTAATAATATAATGACAACTGTTTAAACATGCAAATAAAGCGGAAAATCTTTTGTTGAAAGTTGTTTTCCTGTTTTATAATAATTTGCATTGCAAGAATATTAGATTTTAAATAAATCAGAGTGTTTCATTTTTGATATGCTATATTGAATTATTTTAAGATTAGTATACACCTGACAGGGGTTTATATTAACAGTATTTTTGATTAAACTTGATAGAAATATAACGTCAACAAACAAAACTACAAGGATAATAATTTATGATTAATTTATTCTGGCAAATAGTGAAATTTATCACGTTTTTGATAACAGTTAAAAAAGCTGTTTTTAAATCCATAGAACAGAAACCAGAACATGAAGAAGTAATAATCACAGCTAAACCAGCAGAAGAAAAACCCAAACCTGAAGCAGCTGTCATAGAAGTACCTCAAAAACAAGAGATCATAGAAGATAGCGATGACGCCTTTTTCAAAGGTATTGGTTATGGCCTTGGCATAACAGCCGGTCTTTTTGCTGCTGTATATATTATTAACAGGTATATTGTGCCATCCTATTCAAAACCGCCAAAAGCACTTCCTGGTGATACCGGTAACTTTAAGGTAGATGAAGGTATTCTGTCATATTATCAGGATGGTGAAGGAGATCCTTTAATCTTACTTCACAGTATTAATGCAGGGGCTTCAAGCCATGAAATGGAAGAAGTGTTTAACTATTATCGCTATAAACGTGCTGTCTATTCCCTGGATTTACTGGGATACGGCCTTTCAGAAAGACCTGATATTAGATATTCTCCATCACTCTACATTAAGCACATTAAAGAATTTGCAGAACACGTCAAAACAAAGCACAATAAAAAACCTGATATTATGGCCCTGTCTTTAAGTACAGAATATGTGCTTAAACTTGCAGAACTTGACCCTGAACTCTTTAACAGGATTATATTAATCTCTCCGACAGGCCTTGAAAATAACGTCAGCAGGCTAAAATACAATATCAACAAACTGGCCATCTTTATGTTTAAATTTCCTGTACTAGGTCAGGGTTTGTTTAACTTACTTACAACCAGATCTGCAATGAAAAAATACCTGACCGATAACATATTTGTTGACCCCCGCCATTTGTCATTTTTAATGTTACAGCATTACTACTATACAACCCACGTAGAAGGTGCAAAGAACTCGCCTTCATATTTTGTAGCAGGTGAATTATTTGTAGACAACATATTCCAGAGCTATCTAAATCTTAATGTGCCTGCACTAATCATTAGAGGAACAGCAAAAGAAACTGTGACCAGATATGACGCAATAGATACAGTTACTCAGGAAAATAAAAAAATTAGAGATACTATTATAGAAAACGGAGGCCTGTTGCCTCATATTGAAAAGCCTAACGAGTTCTTTATAGTAACTGACAAATATCTGGGTTGATCTTTTAAACAAGAAAACATGACACCCTGACAGGCTAAAAGCCTCTTGTTGTCTTGATATGTTAGCAAGTTATTGTTAATGTTCTCTACATTTTTAATAATTTGTTTCAAATATTTAATTTTTTTTGATTTTATAAAGTATTTACTATACCCTGCATACAATATATAAATTACCGTCTTTTTTGACTATTTATTTGAAATGAACCCTTTAACTTCAAGAAACTTCTTGATATGGCAACTTTTTAAGCATCATTATCAAAATATTATTTCATTAATTTGTCTGTAAGACCTATTGTATTTTTGTTTTTGTTGGCCTATAAATATGCTTGACGTTAATCAGGAGTAAATAATTAATGATATTACAGGGATACGGGATAATAGCAGCTTTTGTAATATTTTCAATAGCATTTGTCGTTGCTCTGCTGGTTGCTTCTTATATTATACAGGCGAAAGCCCCAAATACGACCAAAGAATCAACATACGAATGCGGAATGAAGCCATTTGGAGATGCAAGAATACAGTTTGATGTCAAATATTACCTTTATGCACTGATGTTTGTCTTGTTTGATATCGAAGCTATCTTTCTATTTCCGTGGGCCATTGCTTATAACCGTATAAACTATACAATTCTAGCTATTGAAGCATTTGTATTTGTTATTATTCTCGTTGTAGGTCTAATATATGCGTGGAAAAAAGGTGTGCTGAAGTGGGAATAAATGGACTAAAAATAATAGTAACTACTGTAGACTTTTTCTATAACTGGGCAAGAGCAAACTCAATCTGGCCTTTAACTTTTGCAACATCCTGCTGTGCTATTGAAATGATGGCAACGGGTGCCTCTCACTTCGATATAGCCCGTTTTGGCGCTGAAGTATACAGAGCTACTCCCCGGCAATCTGACCTAATGATTACAGCAGGTACCATTACTCATAAAATGGCCCCGGCTGTTGTCAGACTATATGAACAAATTGCTGAACCTAAATACGTTATAGCAATGGGTGCCTGCACTATTACTGGCGGAATGTATGAAAATGACTCTTATTCAGTAGTAAGAGGTGTTGACAGGCTTATACCAGTTGATGTATACTTGCCTGGCTGCCCACCAAGACCTGAAGCCCTTCTGGATTCTATCATACAACTTCAAAAGAAAATTAAAAAAGAGACACTGCTTGAAAGAAAACAATATCTTGAAGCACATAAACCCAGAGTAAAGCTCCCTGCAGAAGATAGTGAAATAGTTTACCCTGTTTCAGGGCTAGAAATAATCCATTGGGGTGTGCAAAAAGACGGCTATGACCTGTCTAAAATACCATTGAAACGTGAAGCTTAACATCTTGAGGTATCAATTGTGTCAGATGAGCAAAACAAAAATCAGACTGAACCCTTAACACTAAAACGATTTGGTGTTTTTCTCAGGGAAAAAGGTATTCATGTTGAGCCTTTACCTGAAGCAACCAATACCGTTGAAACAGTATTGTTAAATAAAAAAGAGCTTTTACAGGCATCAAGGTTATTAAAAGATGATAAAAGTTGCCTTTTTGACCTGCTGGTATCTGTAAGTGCTGTAGATAAAATAAAAGATAACCTGTTTGAATCTATATATCACCTGTATTCAACCAGTTATCATCATATGCTTGTTCTTAAAGTTCAGGTGCCAAGAGAAAGGCCAGAACTGCCTTCAGTATCATCAATCTGGAAGACTGCTGATTGGCACGAAAGAGAAGCTTATGACCTTATGGGTATTACCTATACAGATCATCCTGATCTTCAACGAATTTTATTACCAGCAGACTGGAAGGGTTATCCCCTCAGAAAAGACTATGTACTTGATGATGAGCGATTAATATGGAACGAACGATAATGCAAGAAGACTTTAAAACAGATTATCTTAACCTGAATGTCGGCCCCCAGCACCCTGCTACACACGGTGTTTTAAGGCTCAAAATGACCTTAAATGGAGAGATAATAGTTAATGCAGAACCTGTCATAGGCTATCTTCACCGTGGATACGATAAACTTGCAGAAAGTCGTCCATACTTCAACTATCTGCCAATGGTTGACCGTATTGATTATGTTTCCAGTGCATTTTGTCTTATCGTTCTATGCTATGCGGTTGAAAGCATTGCGGGCATTAAAGTTCCGAAACGTGCTGAATATATTAGACTTATTGCCATGGAACTCAATAGAATCGCTTCTCACCTGATCTTTTTTAGTTCCTTACTTTTAGATATGGGCGCAACAAGCCCTCTATTTTATTGCTTTAGGGATCGGGAAAAAGTACTCAAACTTCTGGAAGAACTAACCGGTGCCCGAATGATGTATCATTCCTTCAGATTTGGCGGCATTAAAGATGATATACCACCCGGGTGGATTAATAGAGTCAGGGCTTTTTGTGATGAATTCCCGGAGTATATTGATGAATACGAAGCAATTATATCTAAAAACCCTATTGTTCTTGCCAGAACAGTCGACCAGGGTATTATAACTCCTGAAGAGGGTATAAGCTATGGTTTGACAGGGCCAAATATAAGAGCCAGCGGTGTTAAACTGGATCTAAGAAAAACTAATCCCTATTCAGTTTACAGAGAAATACCTTTCAATGTTGCTCTCGGCGTAAAAGGAGATACTTACGAGAGGTATAAAGTTAGAATAACTGAAATGCACGAATCTGTTCAGATGATTAAAACTGCATTAGACCAGTTACCAGGTGGGCCAACAGAAGAACTCATTGAAAATCGTAAAAAGTGTAATTGCAAGAAAGATGAATGCGAAGTTTGTGGCTTTGATACCAGAATACAGGGTAAAAAGATAAATTCGGTTGCCTTTAAACCTCCAGCGGGCGAAGTCATGGCAATGGTAGAAGCCCCAAGAGGTATTCTTTCCTGCTATGTTATTAGTGATGGAACCAGCAAACCTTACAGATGCAAATGGCGTACAGGTTCCTTTTCTTCTGTTCATATTCTCCCCGAGCTAATTAAAGATCATATGTATGCAGATTTAATGCCAATATTTGCCAGTCTGGACGTTGTATTACCCGAGGTAGACAGATAATGTATCAATCTTATGTCACTTTACTTGAAAATATAGGTATACCGCAGTGGTTCTCAACATTAATGTGGCCAGCATTCCTTTTTGCAGCTATCCTGTTTGTAGCAATGTTTTTTGGTGTTGTAGTACTGGTCCTCATGGAAAGAAGAGTTCTGGCACTCCTTACAGTTAGAAAAGGACCCAATCGTGTTGGTTATGATGGAGCCCTGCAAACAATCGCTGACGGTATTAAAATTATGTTTAAAGAAGATATAATGGCCAAAGGTAGCAATAAAGTGTTGTTTACGCTTGCCCCTGTTATTGTTATGGCTTCAACACTGACTGTTTTTGCTGTTATTCCATACACAAAAGCACTGGTACCTACGAACATTGCAGTTAGCCTTTTATTTGTCCTTGCTATATCTTCAATAAGCACAATAGGGCTTCTTCTAGCCGGATGGGCAAGCAATAATAAATATTCTCTGATAGGAGGCATAAGAAGTGCAGCACAGGCAATCAGTTATGAAATACCGCTCATTATAGCTGCTATAGGGGTTGTTGTTCTTGCAGGAACTATGAACCTCAGTGAGATTATCGCTACACAAAAAAGCAATCTTCACTCAGGAGAGTCAATATTTATTGTAATTAATGGTTTTTTCTCTAATATTGGTATAGGTGCTATTCTTGAACCTTTTAAGGTTATTCTGGTAACACTTTTGAACTGGAACCTCTGGTACTATAACTGTATCGCTGGTTTTATAGGTTTTATTGTCTTTTTTATATGCGCTATTGCTGAATCAAATCGTATTCCTTTTGACCTCCCTGAAGCAGAAAGTGAACTCGTAAGCGGTTATTCTACAGAATATTCCGGCATTAAGTTTGCTATGTTCTTTATGGCAGAATATGCTGCACTGTTTGTCATTGCTTCTCTTACTGTTATACTTTTTCTGGGTGGATATCTACCAATATTTAATGATTATATCGTTAACATCTTATTATCAATTATGCCATCTCTATCAGGTTTGCCTTTTATTAATGATCAGGTAATAAACACAATGCTTCACCTTGAACAAGCAGCATGGTTTACCCTGAAAGTATGGCTTTTCATCTTTATTGCAATGTGGATCAGAGCTACATTGCCCCGACTCAGAGCAGATCAGATGATGGCTTTCTGCTGGAAGTTTTTGCTTCCTCTGGCACTGATAAACCTGCTTGTAGTAACCATTATCAAAGAATTTATCTATAGAAGTATGACTTAAGGAAATAATCAATGCATCCAGTAATGAAAACAATAAATAAAGTATGCAACCTGGGGAATAATACATTAGTAGAACCAGTAACAGAAATAATTCGTGGCATGTCAACTGTTATGGTTCACGCTTTTAGACCATCAGTAACTATAGAATATCCTGAAGTAAGACCAGACCTGTCAGAAAGGTTTAAAGGACGTCTTGCTTTGCTTAGAAAACCGGATGGCAGTGAAATGTGTGTCGGCTGCAAAATGTGTACAAGGGTTTGCCCCTGCATGGATCTTATTGTAATGGAAACTCACAAAGAAGAAACACCTGATGGTAAGTCAAAAGTCGTTGTAGATAAACATACAATCGACATGGGACGCTGTATATTATGCGGCAATTGCGTTGAAGTATGCCCTGTTAATTGTCTGGTTTTTACACACGTTTTTGATTACGCTGATTATTCCCGTGAATCTCTTGTTTACACCAAAGAAATGTTCTTGCTATCTCCTGAAGAATCAGAAGAGTGGCGCAAATTACATAAAGAAGGGAACTCTTAATGGAAGATATACTTGTTACAATTGCATTTTATGTGCTTGCAATATTCTGTATTGCCGGAGCAATGGGTGTTGTTTTTAACAAAACAATCGTAAATAGCGCATTATTGCTGCTTTTAACTTTTTTAAGCATTGCAGGGCTTTTCTTATTGCTGAATTCTGACTTTGTTGCAATGGCACAAATACTTGTATATTCTGTTGGAATAGCCATTATAATTATATTTGCCATAATGCTTACTAACCCTGCTTCAAAGCAAGAGACTCTTTTCAAACGTCCACGTGCTATAATATCTCTGATTACGTGCTTTTTCCTTGCTTTTAGCTTTTTTATGGTAATATTTACCGAACCTTTTTTAAGACAAACCCCCAGCAACCTTACAGTTGAAAGAATAGCCCATGAAGGTACATCAGGTATCATTGGAAAGACTTTGTTTACCCATTATGTCTTACCTTTTGAAATAGTATCTATACTGCTTCTTGTGGCAATAGTTGGTGCTGTATTACTGGCCAGAAGAAAAAGAGAAGAACTCGAAGAGGAATAACTATGGAATACTTATATCCTGGTTTAACACATTATCTTATACTTGCTGCAATACTATTTGTAATAGGCCTTTATGGCATTTTCACCTGCCGAAATGCAATCAGGTTGCTTATGTGTGTTGAACTTATTCTAAATGCTGTCAATATTAACATGGTAGCATTTGCCAATTTCTCTGATCCAGATTTTATCAGAGGTGCGGTTTTTGCAATATTCATCATGGCTGTAGCTGCTGCTGAAGCCGCTGTTGCTTTTGCAATCGTTCTTTCTATCTATCGCAATAGAAAAACCGTTGATATGGAGAAATTTGATATACTTAAATGGTAAAGGGTGACCTATGGACTGGACTGAAATACTTAAGTTTTCTTATGAAAATGCCTGGCTAATTGCTCTTTTGCCTTTATTGGCATTTATCTTGATTATACTTGATCGTGTTTGTGAACGTCTGGAGTATACATGTATATTCCCTAAAAAAGAATTAACAGCCTATCTAGTTATTGGAGCAACCTCACTGGGATTAATTCAAGCATTTATCTTGTTTTTAGGTACATTGGGTATAAATAACCCTCTCTATGAATACAACTTCAACTGGTTGACAGCTGGTACTTTTAAATTGTCATTTGGATGGCTGGTTGATAACCTTAGTGTTACGCTATTACTGGTAGTAACCTCAGTTAGTCTGCTCATTCAGGTTTATACAATGGGATACATGGAGCATGATCCCGGTTATAGGAAGTTTTTCGCTTATCTTGCCCTGTTCAACTTCTCAATGATTGGGCTGGTATTAAGTACAAACCTGTTTCAAATTTACATCTTCTGGGAACTCGTAGGATTGTGCAGCTATCTTTTGATTGGTTTCTGGCTGGATCGTCCTTCTGCCGCCAAAGCCGCTAAAAAGGCTTTTGTGATGAATCGTATTGGAGATAGCCTGCTTCTTATTGGTATTGTTGGGTTCCTGTATTTCAGTTATCAATACTGGGTAAGTGCAAATATTACCTTTTTATCTTTTACTCATCTGGGAAGTGCTGTGGGTGAAGTGCTTATAGCAGCAGGCCCAGTAGTTTTTGCTATCATTGCAATTTGTATATTCTTTGGTGCTATAGCTAAAAGTGCCCAGTTTCCGTTGCATACCTGGCTGCCTGATGCCATGGAAGGCCCTACGCCTATCAGTGCTTTAATACACGCTGCAACAATGGTAGCTGCTGGTGTTTATCTTGTTGCCCGTGTATACCCTATTTTTGAAGCTTCTCCAGCAGCTTTAAACTTTATTGCCTGGATTGGGGCAATTACCGTATTCATAACAGCAACTATAGCTGTCACACAGGTTGATATTAAACGTGTTCTGGCTTATTCTACTTGCAGCCAGCTTGGATATATGATTATGGCAATGGGGCTGGGAGCTTATTCTGCTGGTTTATTCCACCTTACGACCCATGCCTACTTTAAAGCTATGCTTTTCCTGTGCTCAGGTGCAATTATTCACGGCCTCAGCGGAGAACAGGATATGAGATTTATGGGTGGACTGAGAAAACATATGCCCATAACTGCCTGGACTTTCCTGATAGGTGCTGTTTCTATTAGTGGAATACTCTTGAGCGGATTCTGGTCAAAAGATATGATTATTGGTGCTGCTTTTGAAAAAATATTAAGCGGTGAAGGTGAATTCAGCCTGAATGCTTTCTGTCTATTTTTAATAGCATTTATAAGTGCCGGTATTACTGCTTTTTATATGTTTAGATCATACTTTATGACCTTTGAAGGCGACTATAAGGGTCATGCTAAACCCCATGAAGCTCCGAGGGTTATGACATATCCTCTAATAATTCTGGCAATACCAGCAGCTATTCTGGGATTTGCATTCAGTGGATTAAACTTGGGCATTGCAAAACTTCCTGATTTTTCAGAATATGTCTATTATATCAATCATATACCCCATCATCTGGATATTATCACTATCTTATTATCATTATTAATAGCTTTTGCCGGACTTGCCGGTGCTGTTGCCCTTTACTGGGCAAGGTTTAAAACCGGTGAACCTTCTGCTATTAAAGAACGTTATCAGCTATACTACAAGTTATCCTTTAATAAATGGTACTTTGATGATGTCTATGGCTGGTTTACAAACAGAGTGTTTATACTAACATCCGGTGTTTGTGCACTGTTTGATAGGTATATAATCGATGAACTTGTTAATATGATTGCCCAGATAACAAAAGAACTCGGGGCAACCTTTAAATACATTCAAAATGGTAAGGTACAATTTTCTGCATTAGTTATGTACACTGGTTTGGTAATTATTGCGATATTGTTAGTTATCTATTCATTTATTTAAGAGGATAAAACATTGAACATAATTGAGCAATCACATATTTTATCAGTATCAGCTTTAATATTTTTACCAACTATACTGGCTCTTATTATAGGGTCACCCTGGTTTCCTAACGATAGCAAAATTATAAGGAGAACAGCTCAATGGTTTGGCTGGCTGTTTCTTATTTATACATTATTATTTCTTGTAGCATTCGACCCTAATTCAGGGTTACAGTTTGTTGATGAGTGGAGATGGCCTGTTTCTAATCTGGAATGGATTAGCCCGCTTGGTATTAACTACATAGTTGGCCTAGACGGACTTTCCCTCCCACTGGTTATTCTGACAGCTTTTATAAATCTGATGGCCCTTCATGCCAGCAAAGATCATATTATTAAAAGACATAAATTATACTATTCAATGGTATTGATACTAACAACAGCAATAATAGGTGTTTTTTGCGCCCAAGACCTGTTCTTATTCTTCTTATTCTGGGAACTTGAACTAATACCTATGTATTTTTTGATTGCAATCTGGGGCACAGGCAGGGCTCAATATTCTGCTATTAAGTTTGTCCTGTATACTCTTACTGGAAGCGTATTTATGCTGGCTGCAATCTTGCTTATTTATGTTGTTCACTTCAATCACACAGGAAATCTCACATTCGATATGCAGGTCCTGGGACAATATGCTGCTTATCCATTAATGATTCAGGTGTTAGCGTTTACCGGTTTTCTTATTGGCTTCTCAGTCAAGTTGCCAGTTGTACCGCTTCATACCTGGTTACCTGATGCTCACGTGGACGCCCCAACACCTATCAGTATGATTCTTGCTGGTGTGCTCTTAAAGATGGGTGCATACGGTCTTATAAGGTTTAATGTAGGGTTTTTGCCGGAAGCATTAAAAATATTTGCGCCAATTCTGGCACTTCTCGCTGTAATAAATATTCTTTATGCAGGTATGGTTGCTTTAAGCCAGACAGATATGAAGAAACTGGTTGCTTATAGCTCTGTTTCTCACATGGGTATTGTTCTACTTGGAATAGCCGCTTTGAACAGCCCGGGGTTGAATGGAGCTATGTTCCAGATGTTGGCCCACGGGTTTATTTCAGCCGGTCTCTTCATGCTTGTAGGAACCATTTATATAAGAACACATACTAGAAATATGGAAAAACTGGGTGGACTAGCTCACCAGCTGCCTGTATTATCTGGCTATTTTATCCTGATTGCCCTTGCAGGTTTGGGGTTACCTTTACTGGTTGCTTTTGCAGCTGAAACGCTAGTTTTTTACGGTGCTTTCATATCTACATCGTTTAATACCTTCCCTCTGTTTGGATTGCAATTGCCATTATCGATTCAATTCTTTGCAATACTGGGCATTCTCGGTATCATTATTACGGCTATCTATATGTTAGTCCTTATTGAGAAAGTTTTATTTGGCCCGATGTTTGAAAAATGGAAAGAACTATCTGATACATCTATGTCATATGCTAAATATCAGGAAATTGTCGTTTTAAGTCTTCTCTCTTTAGCTATTATAGCATTTGGGATCTATCCCAGACTTATAACATATACTTTTGAACCTACTTTAACTGATATGATTCAAGCTAAAACAAAGATGGTAACTGCAATACCTAATAATCTTGTCACAGGAGTAAATCAATGGTAATAAGTGAATATATTTTTAATCAGGCAAATCTTTTACCGGCAACACTTTTAAGTAATACTGAAATGTATTTAAGTATAGACACAATAAAAAATGACATCATAAATTCTTTTTTGCCTGAGACTGTGATAATCTTAACGATTCTGACACTTTGTTTTGTAAGTTTTATATTGAAACCCAAACATAGAAAACCAGCAGTTCTTTGTGTATCATCAACAGGTATTATTCTGGCACTCTTTTTGCTTCTGTTTACAGCAAAAAATGCCTCTAATGCTCCTGTGATTTTTGCAGGGATGTTTTCATCAGATATTTTAAGTATTGTTTTCAGGTTTATTATGCTAACCTGCACCTTACTTGTAGTTGGTTTTTCAGCTACCTACCTGGAAAAGGCTTATCGTTTTGAAACAGAATTTTATATTCTTCTTATGACAGCCCTTTTAGGAACAATGTTAATGTCAGGTGCTAATGACTTAATTATGACCTTTATAGCCCTGGAAACACTTGGTATATCCAGTTATCTATTGACAGGATATATGAGAAATAATGTATCAAACAATGAAGCTGCTTTAAAATACCTTATTATTGGAGCATCATCAACAGGTATTTTGCTTTTTGGAATGTCATATCTTTATGGTTACACTGGAGCAACTGTTTTCAGTGATATTGCATACAGAATGTCAGCCTCATCAATGAGCTTAACATTTTTGATGATTTCTATTATGATTATAGCAGGCATAGGCTATAAAATGGCAGTAGCACCTTTTCATGTATGGGCTCCTGACGTTTATCAGGGAGCTCCAACTCCTTATACAGCATTTCTTTCTGTGGCATCAAAGGCAGCAGGATTTGTACTTATAACAAGAATTATGGTTGTAATCTTTGCAACTCTTCCTGTGTGGCAGGTAATATTGATAATTCTGTCAATTTTATCTATGTTTATAGGTAACCTGACAGCTATTGTACAGAAAGATATTAAGCGACTGATGGCTTATAGCTCTATTGCTCATGCCGGATATATCACTATAGGTCTTATTGTAGCCTCTGAATACAGTTTATCAAGTATGATATATTACCTTATGATTTATCTATTTATGCAACTTGGTGCGTGGTGTTCTATTTTACTATTCTATAACTATACAGGCTCTGACAAAATTGAAGATTATTCTGGTCTGGTATACAAAAAACCACTACTGGCAGGAAGCTTTATTTTATGCCTGCTTTCTCTTGCAGGTATACCAATTACGGCGGGCTTTTTTGCCAAGTTTTACGTCTTCCAGGCTGCTATATTAGAAAGCAATCAGTTTTTATGGCTTGTTATTATTGCGTTAATTAACTCTGCAATCTCTCTTTATTATTATATGAATATTATTCGGGTAATGATGTTAAAAGAAGAATCTGAACTTGTTCAAAAAATTGATATAGAAAACATTGAAGCAGCTGAAAAATCAAAAACCCTCAGTTTTGTTCTGGGGTTTACGGTTTCAGGAGTATTATTGCTCGGTATATTTGCATCACCACTTATAGATTTATCAAAATACTCTATTGAGCAGTTGATAAATCATAAAACGAATATTGCAAATACAAATATATTGTAGGTTTTAGAAAATATATTTAGTCAAAAGTTTTGTTTTTAATTTCATACCAGCCAAAATCTTGAGCAGGTATAACAATATCGTTATCAAGAAGATTTTTCATGAGTGTTTCACCCCGTGAAGGGGGGGAATATTTAAAATTATGTTCGTGTCTGCTTTGTTGAAGATCTACAAGTTCAACCATATACTGTGAAAACCCTCTGTAGACCAGTTCTTCTTCTTCAGCATTCAGAATAGCCTTTGCTGGCAGAGCAAAATTCAGATAAAACATACTTAAAACTAACAAGAATAATATTTTTCTCATTATATTCCTCTTTCTTGAGTATGGAAGAATAATTGACCTGTTAATATTTTATAACTTGCTGACCAAATTCGTAAGTGGGTTCAAGAATATCATTGTGATATACATTCCACCAGAATTGTTGCCAGCGGGTTCTTTCCTGTTGAATGGGTTCCATATCTTCCATTCGAGATTTTTGCAAATTAACAAGACGAATTGTTTCAGGAGAAAAACCTGTGTTGTGAAGATCAATTTCATTTGCACTCCAGGCTAACACTGGTCCACCAGAAGATATTACACCAATTAACATAGCCAATAATGCTAGTTTCTTCATTTTAACCTCCTTCATAAGATCATTCAGTTGTGGTGATAAGTTTTGTTTCGACAAATAATCTTAAAAGCTTTAATGATTATTAAAGATAGTTATTCTGTATTATAAGAAATAATTTCAGTAAATTATATCCTCTATTTGGTTTAGGTAATGATAAAATCTACACCCCGGAAAGAGAAACAATTTTCAAGACAATATCATTTCTTTGTCCATTAATTTAAAGTATTTGCAGATTTATTAAAACAAAAAAAGTTTTTTCAAAAGACTTTTCAAATAATATTTCAGATTTTAAAAGGGTTTTAAATCTTTTCAATATATTAGCAAAATAAATTTCAACAAAAGAGTTAGTATTAATAAAATATATTTTCTGGTAAACTTTGTAATACAAAACTTTGATCTAGGTTTGACCAATTATTATTTTGAAGTATTTGTTTGTAGACATTTTCTAGAGGTAGGATAATGAATAAACTCTCTAAGAAGAATCTTCTGGTATTATTAATTGCAGGTATATTGTTAGCAGGTTGTTTTAACCCAGTCAAAGCTGAAGATAAGACACGTGATATATTTACAATACACAATAAAGACTATAAATATCGCTATTATTCTTCTCCACCTGATAGTGCTTATGTATATCAGCTGCCAGAAGGTTTTTATAACATTAAAACAGTAATAACTGATACAGTTAACCCTGTGGAATCAAAAGAAGGTGATAAGGTTAATTTCAGGGTTATTGAACCTTTAAAGCTTGCAGATTTCTTTACTATACCGGCAGGTAGCACTATAAATGGTGAAATATTAAAAATAACATACCCTAAAAAGTTTATAAAAAGCTCAAAGGTTGTTATATCATTTGATAAATTGACTGCTCCGGGTGGTTTTGTAGTACCACTTAAAAAACACACTATTCAAGTTTGTAAATTTGTTGCCAAGACAGGGACAAGATACGAGTTAGGCAATGAGATATGGTATGGTATGGTTTTTGGCGGTGGTAAATATCCGGTTAGTCGCTTTTTAAATACACCTATCTCCTATGCCATTGGCGGTGGTGCGGGTCTTGTTGGTGGTCTTGTCTACGGAACACTTGCTGGTGATATACCAAAACATACAGGACTTGGTGTAATGAGAGGTCTTGGCGGAAAATCTATCTATAATATCGGTTTTTTAAATGGTAGAAATTTTGTCATTGAACAGAATACCCCTATATTATTAACTATTGATGCAAGAAAAGTTGAAGATATGAGATATAAGCCTCAATATCTGAATCTTGAACAGTTAATGATGGCTTCAGCGTTCAATAATGATAGGTATATAACTGAAGAGCTTATCAGTAAGGCCAGCATCAATAGTAATGTTAGTGACGTAATAAGATATTATGAAGAAAGTGTATCTAATAATCCGGATAATCTTGAAAATCAAATTAACCTGGGCAAAACATATATTGAATCAGCCCGTTATCAAAAAGCTATAACTCATTTCAACTTACTTCTTGAGACAGGAAACACTGATTCAGAAGTATATTACAACCTGGCAATAAGCTATGAAAAAGCTGGAAACCTGGATAAAGCAAAATTAAATTATGAAAAAGCTATTGAAACAAATTATCCTGAAAACGAAGTTTATCTAAAACTTGCTAATCTGCTTAAAAAAATGGGCTTTTTTGAAGAATCAATTAAGTATATTGATAAATATAATAGTCTGATGCTTGCTAAAAGCTAGCTATTAAAGTTTAATACCATTTAGTAAGTGGATTTGTTACAACAGGTCCACTTTTTAAATGCTTTGCCATATAATTTCAAACACCTACTGAAAAATTATCTCATAGAACGTATAATCTAAATATCAAAAAGGAAAGCTATCTGATGTAATAAAATATTTTAAACAGCTAATTATGAATCAAAAGGGGTTTGATGCAAAATAGAGAATTCAGACTGTCAAGCACTTTTAAGCCTTCAGGAGACCAGCCTGAAGCTATAGAGCTTCTTACAAACGGATTGCTTGCAGGTTATGAAAACCAGACCCTGCTTGGCGTCACCGGATCAGGTAAAACCTTTACCATTGCCAATGTTGTTTGTAATGTGCAAAAACCAGCCCTTTTAATTGCACCGAATAAGACCCTTGCAGCCCAATTATACAATGAACTAAAGGCGTTTTTACCCGGTAATGCGGTTGAATATTTTATTAGTTATTATGATTATTATCAGCCTGAAGCCTATATTCCCCGGTCTGACGTATATATTGAAAAGTCTGCATCTATAAATGAAGAAATAGACAGGCTCAGACACAGTGCCACAAGAAGTCTGTTTGAGCGAAATGATGTGCTGGTAGTTGCATCTGTTAGTTGTATTTATGGTCTGGGAGAACCTGAGAACTATTTCAGAGCTGCAATCAAGCTCGATAAGCATAAAACAATAGACAGGGATGTCTTACTCAGGTCTCTTGTCGATATTCATTACACTAGAAATGACCTTGAACTTCAAAGAGGCACATTCAGAGTTAAAGGAGATACTGTAGAAATTCGTTCACCTTATGATAACTACAGTATGCGAGTTGAATTTTTTGGAGATGACATAGAGAAGATACAACTGGTAGAACAGGTCAATAAAAACATTATACAGGAAGTAAATGAGATTAATATTTATCCTGCTGTGCACTATATAACAAGCGAAGATATTGTAGAACAGGCCTGCATTGAGATAGAAAAGGAACTAGCTTTAAGACTGGGAGAGCTTAACACTGAAGGTAAAATGCTTGAGGCTAACAGACTTTTGCAAAGAACTAACTATGACCTTGAAATGATAAGAGAAGTTGGCTATTGTAACGGCATAGAAAATTATTCACGTATTTTTGACCAAAGACCACCTGGTTCACCACCTGCAACCCTTCTTGACTATTTCCCTGATGACTTTTTATTGCTTATTGACGAATCTCATATTACCATACCTCAGATAAGAGGTATGTATAACGGAGATAGATCTCGCAAACAAACTCTTGTAGACTATGGTTTTAGATTACCTTCAGCCCTTGACAACCGTCCTCTGAAGTTCGATGAATTCTGGCAAAGAACTAACCAGCGTATATTTATTTCTGCAACTCCATCAGATTTTGAAAGAAGCAATTCTGATCAGATTGTAGAACAGATCATAAGGCCAACCGGTCTTGTTGATCCTGAAGTTATCATTCATAAAACTGAAAATCAGGTTGATGACCTGCTAAAAGAGATTCGAAAAGTAATTAAAAAGGGTGAAAGAGTTCTTATAACAACACTTACAAAACGTATGTCTGAAGACCTGACAGATTATCTAAAAGAATTCAATGTCAGGGTCAAGTATTTACATAGTGAAATTAAGCCTATTGACAGAGTAGAAATATTAAGGGATTTAAGGCTTGGTAATTTTGACGTTCTTGTTGGTGTAAATCTACTTAGAGAAGGGCTTGACCTCCCGGAGGTGTCGCTGGTTGCCATCCTTGATGCCGATAAAGAAGGATTTTTGAGATCTACAACAAGTTTGATTCAGATAATTGGCCGGGCTGCAAGAAATGCCTGTGGCAGAGTTATTCTTTATGCAGATCATATAACAGATTCAATCAAAAATGCACTGGATGAAACTAATAGAAGAAGAACAATACAGATTCAATACAATGAAGATCACAATATAACACCGCAAACAATTAAGAAAGATGTTGCTAACAACCTCCTTACTCTTATTAACAGCTTTAGAGAGCCTGAGGATATACTTGCAACTCAGATGGCACTGACTAATACTGAAATAAAAGATATCAACAGGATTATTGAAGAAATGGAACTGCAAATGTATGAAGCAGCTGATGTTCTCGATTTTGAAAGAGCTGCTGAGCTTAGAGACAAGCTAAAACAACTTCAACAATCACTAGAAAACAGAAAAAGCGGGCACTATGCCCGCCATAAAGACTAAATGAGATTAATAACTAAACTTCTACCAGTTCATTAATTCTCTGGTTAAATTCTTCAATGAGTTTATCCCATTCATCTGCTTTTGCAAATTCTTCTTCCCAGAATTCTCTTGACCAGAGAGCATTCAGGTCTTCAATTTCTTTGCCCTGCTGCTCAACCCAGGTGAAATACTTGAGGTTGTGAATTGCTTTTCGGTCATAGTAGTTTAATTCTTTGAGATAATCTATTGATATTCCATTAATATATCTTTCATGAAGCATTCCTGCTTTTTCATAAGTCAGTTTTCCTTGCTGTTCTTCCATTTCACACAACCTAGACTGGTAAAGCTCTACAGAATCGGTTAAAGGTGTAAAAATAACATCGTTTTCATCTAATTCCCAGTATTTTGCAGCTTTGACGGCTGCAAGCACATTACATATACCAGAGATGCCTAACAATTGCAGGTTGTTGATTTCATTTCGTGTCATACCAGCTGTTTCAAGGAATTTTTGCCCTTCTGGATCATTGAAAAGCCTTAACAGCTGCATGGTTTGCTCATCATCAATAGCTGCAATCATATCAGTATTGCGTGCATTATGAATCCATGGCACGTGCTTATCACCTATACCTTCAATTCTATGGCCACCAAACCCATTCATTAGCAGAGTAGGGCACTGTAAAGCTTCTGTAGCAACAATTTTCATCTCAGGGAAAACTTTTTTAAGGTATTCACCAGCCCCCAATGTTCCTGCTGAACCTGTAGCAGAAACATAAACTGCCATACGATTTTTATCTGTCTTAATTTCATTATAAACTTCTTCAATAGCACTTCCAGTAACTTCATAATGCCACATAGCATTTCCAAATTCGTCAAACTGGTTGAATATAACACAATCTGGCCGGTTCTTTCTTATATTCCAGCATTCATCATAGATTTCTTTAACATTGGATTCACAACCAGGGGTAGCAATTACCTCTGCACCAATCTCTTTTAACCACTCAAAACGTTCTCTACTCATCTCTTCAGGTAATATTGCAACGGCTGTACAGGCAAGAAGAGCACAATCAAATGCTCCTCCACGGCAATAATTACCGGTTGAAGGCCATACAGCTTTTTGTGTTGTCGGGTCAAACTGACCTGTTACAAGTCTTGGTACCAAGCATCCAAAAGCTGCACCTACCTTGTGAGCACCTGTAGGAAAATATTTGCCCACCAGGCCTACAATCTTTGCCCTGACGCCTGTAATAGCCTCAGGTATTTCAATATAATTGACCCCTTTAAAAAGGCCAGTATTTATATCATTTTTCCAGGTAATTCTAAAAAGGTTTATCGGGTCAACATCCCATAGCCCAACATTTTTAAGCTTTTGTTTTATATTATCGGGTATGAGCTCAGGGTTTTTCTGCTGGGCAATCGTCGGAATAATTATATTACGCTCTTTACATCTTTTTGCTGTCTTTTTCAACACATCTTCATTAAAACTAAATACTTTTGAGTTCATCATATGCCTCCATAAAATTTTCTCTCATAGTAATTTTTAGAATATTAAAGAAAAAAATTTCTCATAAAGAAATATTCAAAAATTAGCTATTCTACCAAATTAATAAATTACCGGTCAGCATGCAACAAATAACAAGATTATTTAAACTGTTGACTACTTCCTGTAATTTATTTACTCAATTAGATTTATTATGACTCTAAAAAGATCAAATGCAAGCATTTTATTAGCTTTCTGGTTTAAATTTTTGATTTTTTAAGCATGTAAAAACAATTTAACTTTTAAATATAAGCAATAAATGCCTTTTATTTTTTATTTTTACTATTGTTGTTATCTCACAAAAATTAATAAATTTAACACTATTTCGGTAAAAAAAATAATAAAGAGAAAGAAGGATGCTTTTATTTAAAGGAAATTTGAGCAAAAAAAAGAATAAAATTACTATAATAGAATAGACAAAATACGCAAAAAAAACCCAAACAAGTCTTTGCTGCTTTAAATCAGGATTTTCAATATTGTTTCCTATTGTCAGAGGTAGCTTTTACTTGTTATAATTCATTCCTTAGAAAAAAATCTACAAAAAACTGCTTGACATGTAATTTTTAGGGATGTAGCCTTAGTATAATGCTATTCATTATAATGTGTTTATAGGCATTCAAAGATTTGTTTAGCAGATTAATTGTTTTTTAGACAATTCCAGAAAAAGTAATGTATATTAGTCGAAGGAGTTAGGAAGAATGAACGTCAAGAGTTTATTAGGCAAAGATTTCATCAGTATTTTAGACTATAACAAAGACGAACTGGAGCTTATACTTGATATAGCTGCAGATCTTAAGAAAAAACAACAAGTAGGTATACCACATAACATTCTTCCCGGAAAAACCCTGGGAATGTTATTTGCCCACCCATCTACAAGAACAAGAATTTCTTTTGAAACAGCAATGACACAACTTGGTGGACATGCTCAGTTTTATGACCCTTCTTCATTGCAGCTTGCCAACAAAGAAACATACCTCGATACAGCTGAAATGATGGGCAGATTTATAGATGCTATAATGATTCGTCTCTACAACCAAGAATATTACGGTAAAGCAAGAGAAATTTTAAGACAAATGGCAGAAGTTGCACCTATACCTGTTATTAATGCTCTTGACGACAAAGAACATCCATGCCAGATTATGGCCGATATTCTTACTATGAGAGAAAAATTTGGAGCAGACTACAAAAAGAAAAAGATCGTAATTGGCTGGGCATTTGATGAAAGGCTCAAATCACAAGGAGTTGCCCAAACAATGGCTGCTGCTGGTGGCATTCTAGGTATGGACCTTGTTTTAGCTTATCCAGAAGGGTATGACCTTGACCCAGAATATATAAATTATGCAGAAGAAAAAGCTAAAGAAACAGGTGCTAAGATCACTGTAGAACATGACATCTGGAAAGCCTGTGAAGGAGCAGATATAATTTATTGTAAATCCTGGAAGTCAATGAAAATGACAAAAGAAGAAGATCAGGATTTTAGAAAAGATCCAAAAGTTAAAGAAGACTGGTGTATTAGCAAAAAACACTTTGAAGTTGCCCATCAAGGCGCAACTTATATGCACTGCCTGCCTGCTGCCAGAGGAAACGAGGTAACAGATGAAGTTATCGATGGCCCAATGTCAATTGTTAACGATCAGGCAGAAAACAGACTTCACGTACAAAAAGCAATTCTTGCTTTAACCGTTGCACATTAAGACAACAAATCTTATATCCCTGGGGTATTGCAGTGTTTTAAATCCTGAAAATACTCCGGGGTAATGCTATTGAAAAATTTGTATTTCAAAGAAAAATTGAAGGAGGATATTTAATGAACTTAAAAGGCAAACACCTGTTATGCACACAGGATTGGACCGTTGAAGAGTTAAACCTTCTCTTACAACTGGCAGATGATATGAGATTAAACAGGTTTGATCCAAGATTTACCTCTCTTCTGGATAAAAGATCATTCTTTATGTTCTTCTATAACCCATCAGTAAGAACAAGACAGTCATTTGAATGCGCAGCCATTGAACTTGGTGGAGCAGCACAGTTTTTAGAGCCAAAATCAATGAGACTTAAAACAAAAACTTCAGCGGGAGAAACAGTCGAAGACGCCGCTCAGGTTATGTCAAGATATGCTGCTGGCCTTGGTATAAGGATTTTAGAAGATAAATTAGAACAATATGGTGATGGTCAAAAACTTCTTGAAGAGTATTGCGAATGGTCTAAAATACCAGTTGTCAGCATGGCACACGACAAATATCACCCCTGTCAGGGGCTTGCAGATATGTTAGGTTATAGAACACACCTTGGTAACAATCTAAAAGGCAAAAAATTACTTCAAGTTTGGGGTCACGGTGCACTTGCAAGATCTTGGTGTTCTGTTCAGGAAAGTTTACTAATCTGTTCACGCTTTGGAATGGATGTAACGCTTGCATATCCAGAAGGGTATGATCTTGACCCTGAAGTTATTGCTGCTACAAAAGCTAACTGCGAAGCTAACGGTCAAAAATTTGAAATTACAAACGAACCAGTAGATTGTTATGATGGTGCTGATGTAGTCTACTCCAGAAATTGGATGAGCCCGCAGGCTTATGGCCCGGATGGTTTTGATAAACAGAAAGAGGTAGAAAAATCTCTCAAATATCCTCAGTGGATCACCGATGGAGAGAAGATGAAACGTACTAATAATGCTGTTTATTCTCACCCGATGCCTATTGACCGTGGGCATGAAGTTGCAGATGAAGTAGCAAGCAGCGATCGTTCTATCATTTACGATATTGCTGAAAACAGATTACACGTTCAGAAAGCCTATATGGCTCTTACTATGTCAGATTTCAACTATGAATTAAAGGAGATAGACTATGGACAAAAAGATAGCTGTTGTTGCAATAGGGGGTAATTCCCTTATAACTGACAAAAAGCACGTATCGGTTGACAGCCAGTATAAAGCTGCTGCTCAAACCTGTAAACATATAGTAGAATTAATGGACGAAGGTTATCAAGTTGTAGTTACACATGGTAACGGGCCACAGGTAGGTTTTATACTCCGTCGTGCAGAGCTAGCAAAGCATGAACTTCATATGGTACCGTTGGATTCTTGCGGAGCAGATACACAGGGCGCTATCGGCTATCAAATCCAAAAGGCTATTTACAATCAGTTTTTACTTTCAAACAGAGAGCCCAAACCTGTTGCAACAGTAGTTACACAGGCAGTTGTAGACAAAGCTGATCCATCCTTTCAGAACCCTACAAAACCTATAGGTTCTTTTATGGATGAAGAAACTGCTCTTGCCCACCAGGCAAAAGATGGCTGGACTGTTGTTGAAGACTCTGGTCGTGGCTGGAGACGTGTAGTAGCTTCTCCCTTACCTGTAAAAATTGTTGAGCTCGAATCGATAAAAATTCTTATTGAAAACAATATCACAGTTGTAGCTGTTGGCGGTGGCGGTATTCCAGTTGTAGAAAGAGATGGCGAACTCTGGGGTGCTGACGCTGTTATAGATAAAGATTTTGCCAGCTGCCTGCTTGCTAAAGAGATTAATTCTGATCTGTTTATTATTTCAACAGCTGTAGACAAGGTCTTCATAAACTTTGGGAAAGAAAACGAGCAGGCTATAGATAAAATGACCATCGAAGAAGCTGAAAAATACATAGAAGAAGGTCATTTTGGTGCCGGGAGCATGTTACCAAAAGTAAAAGCCTGTATTGACTTTGTAAAAACAACCGGCAATCCTGCTCTGATTACTTCTCCAGAAAAGTTAGCTGAGGCTGTAAAAGGTGAAGCAGGTACTTTTCTAGTTCCTTAAACCTTAATACCATAGCTTTCAACTATATAAAGGCAACCACATTGCAGGTTGCCTTCTTATTCAATAGGTGATAGAAAACCTGCATAAATTCTTTTTAAAAACCTCAACAAATATTAATTTATGTTGAATTATTAACCATTATTGCTATATCATCAGGATGTATAAAGAATTTATTCAGTAATTTAATTGAAATAAAAAGGTTATTCAGATTTTAAAGTGGAGATAAAACTATGAATTATGCAATTGGCTTTATCTGTGTCGAATGCCACAAAGAACTGGATCTTAAAGACGCACAATATCAATGTCCTTTCTGCGGGGGTAATCTTCAAATAACCTATGATTACAATAAAATTAAACAAAAATGGTCTAAAAAAGATCTTGAAAACTCTAAAACAACATCTATCTGGCGATATAACCATCTATATCCAGTGGAAAGCAATCTATGTATCCCTCAAATAGGCTGGACACCTTTATATAAAGTTGATAAACTTGGAAAAAAATTGGGCTTAAAGAATCTTTACCTCAAAGATGATGGAAAAAACCCCAGCGCATCATTTAAAGATCGTGCCAGCGCAATGGTTATAGCGAAAGCTAAGGATTCAAAAATTGATCTCGTAACTGGAGCCTCTACAGGTAATGCTGCTTCATCAATGGCATGCCTTTCTGCAAGCGCAGGCATTAAAAACATTATATTTGTACCAAAATCAGCACCTGTAGCAAAAATAACTCAGCTCTTAATCTTTGGAGCTCATGTTATAACTGTAAATGGAACCTATGACCAGGCATTTGACCTCTGCCTGAAAGCTACAGAAAAATTTGGGTGGTATAACCGCAATACAGGGTATAACCCCTATACACGGGAAGGTAAAAAGAGTGCAGCCTTTGAAATTGCAGAACAGCTCAACTGGGAAGTTCCTGATTATGTCTTTGTTTCAGCAGGTGATGGGAACATTATCAGCGGCATCTGGAAAGGCTTTTCAGATCTCTATAAAATCGGATTCATTGATAGACTACCTAAAATGGTTGCCTGCCAGGCCGAACATTCCAATGCTATTAAAAAAGCTTTTGATACTGATGGTGTTATACGTGAAGTGTCAGGCTGTACAATTGCTGATAGCATCTCAGTATCTCTACCAAGAGATGGCAAAGCAGCTGTCATTGCCCTTCAGGAATCACAAGGTCTCGCTATAGAGGTCTCAGATGATGAAATATTGCAAAGCATTAAAGAAGTTGCCATGGCAACAGGCGTTTTTGGTGAACCAGCCGGTGTAACATCATATGCTTGCCTTAAAAAAGCTGTAAGCCAGGGTATTATTGATTCTAACAGCAAAACTTTGCTTATGATTACCGGAAACGGACTTAAAGATATCAATAATGCAATGAAAATTGCTGGGCAAGCCATGGAAGTAGAACCCGATGAAAAAGAACTTGATAAAATAACCAGTTTGGCCAGTGTAACTGCTTAATAAACATATTAAATACCTGTATAATAAGTAAAAAACTATTTTGAACCTGACCATGAGCTGTAAAAAAAGACCGTTTCAAAGAAGATAATATTAAAACTCTTTAGTGAAAGGGTATCATCTCTGCTTGTTCTAAAAATTGAAATGATGCTAACTTTAACAGGCCTTTAACAGTTATCAAACAATTTATTTGTTAACTTATATCAAGAATATGTCCCATATAAGGTATATATGGCTTTAAAATAGATAATTTCTTGTTAAAATAATTGTTTCAAATAGAAAAATTTCAATAAGTATAGTAAACGCATGATCTAATACTACTTGAGTTAAGTCTTTGATGAATAAGAGGTTGATTTTTCAAAAGATGTTTCAAATGCATTTACTATATGACCCCATAACAAATTTAACAATCCGTAATCACAATAAAGAGGATATTAAAAGATGTTAAGAAAATTAAATATTCTTATCGTTGCATCTGAAGCGGTTCCATTTGTTAAAGTCGGTGGTTTGTCAGATGTAGCAGGTGCTCTTGCTAAAGAACTTCATCGAATAGGTCATGATGTAAGGCTTGTCTTACCCCGATATTATGATATAGATAAAAATAAATGGGAATTAAGGCCTGTAGGAGGCCCTTTGGGTGTTCCCATGGGTGTTATTGGTGAAATGTGGGCTGGTGTATATGAAGCAAAAATACCTGAGACTGATGCACCTGTCTATTTTATTGAATATGACAACTATTTTGGCAGAAGAGGACTTTATACTGATGATGATGGCAATGGTTATATGGATAACGATAACCGCTTTGTCTTTTTCTCAAGGGCAAGTCTTGAACTCTGTAAAATGATAAACTTTAAGCCGGACGTAGTTCACGTTAATGACTGGCATACCGCAGCAGTGCCAGTATTATTAAATACTGCATATAAACATGATCCTTTTATAAGCGAAGCAGGATCGTTACTAACCATTCATAACCTTCAACATCAGGGCGATTTCTATGAAGGACTGATGGATGTACTAGGTATTGGATGGGAACATTTCAACTTCCTTGAACTGGAAAAAGACAATAAAACTAACCTCTTAAAGGGTGGTATCTACCATTCTACTGTTATAAATACTGTTAGTGACAGTTATGCACATGAAATGAAAACACCTGAGTTCGGATGGGGGCTAGAAGGTGTTATTAGAGACAGAGAGAGAGACCTTTTTGGAATATTAAACGGTATAGATTATGATATATGGAACCCGGAAACTGATCCCTATATTGCTGCAAACTATTCAACAGAAGATCTTTCAGGCAAAGCTATCTGTAAACAGGATTTACAAAAAGTCTTCAACCTACCTCAAAGACCTGATGTGCCTGTTATAGGTCTTGTTACCAGGCTGGTTGAACAAAAAGGCGTTGATATCTTTGCTGAAGCTATCTATGACCTCTTGAAATATGATGTTCAGATAGTATTACTGGGGTCTGGAGAGGTATGGGCACACTTCTATTTTGGCGATATTGCCGGTAAAGTGCCAGAGAAATTCGCCTGTTACATTGGATATAACAATACTCTGGCACACAAAATTGAAGCCGGAGCAGATTTCTTCCTGATGCCTTCAAAATTTGAACCCTGTGGTCTCAACCAGATGTTCAGTATGAGATATGGTACCCTGCCGATTGTCAGAGCAACAGGCGGTTTGAATGATACTGTAGAAAACTATTGCGAGCTTTCAAATAAAGGTAGTGGCTTTAAATTCTATAGCCTGAATGCTCGTTCACTTTATGAGACTGTTGGTTGGGCTGTTTATACCTACTACAATAAAAAAGATATTATGCAGGTCTTAATTAGAGAGGCAATGAACAGACGATTCACCTGGGAAACCTCAGCAAAGAACTATGAAGATCTTTATTATTTAGCTGCAAAAAAGCGTCTCGGTGACAATGAGTTTAATAATCGTTTCAATGTTGAATCACCCGAGTTAGCAAAAATATAATCGCTAAAAATACTTTAAACACAAAAAAAAGCCCCCTTGCCGGGGGTTAAATCTTTTATGAGAGAGTAGAGAGATTACGGAATTTATTTAGAGGAATTTTAAGAGGAGAGAGATGAGATTTTGTTTTGAACTTTTTAACTGCCTTGTATTTATATAAAAACAACCAAAGTAAATTTTGGAACAGTTTGTAAACTAATGTTAAGACAATTTTTGTATTTTATTTTTACAAAATCAATCCACCTTATAAGCCCTGAAATGAAACACCGGCCTGCATTAAAATACAATGTTCAGCTAATATCGTGGGCTTTAAAGATCAATAATTTCCCTCAAGAACAATTGACCTGAACTTTAGCCAATAAACTTCGTATTTTTCAATACCATATTATACCATTCCACGTAAATAATTAATATATGCTGATGGAATTCAGTAGGGTGTTTTTGCCCGCACAGCGGGCAAAAACACCCGGCCTCTATAATCTGTAATCTCTACATTACTTTCAAGGATCAGTATAATTATTCATTTTTGTTAAGATTTATCATCAATCATATTAAATAGCAGGCGTTTTTAAATGAAATTAAAAGAAAACTGATGTATATTTCTATTGTAAAGAATTTTATTGGATGAGGAGCCGCATTGAACGGTGAAAATATAACAATACGGGGTGCAAAACAGCATAACCTGAAGGATGTAGACCTTACAATACCGAAAAATAAACTTGTAGTCTTCACAGGCGTCAGCGGATCGGGTAAAAGCTCACTTGCATTCGATACAATCTTTGCGGAGGGGCAACGAAGGTATATCGAAAGCCTTAGTGCATATGCAAGACAGTTTCTCGGGCAGCTTGATAAACCTGATGTAGAAATGATTACAGGCCTAAGCCCTGCAATATCTATTGACCAGAAATCAACCAGCCGTAACCCCAGATCTACTGTCGGCACAGTGACTGAGATTCACGACTATCTCAGGTTGCTCTATGCCCGCATTGGTGTGCCACACTGCCCGGATTGTGGCTGTGAAATAGTGCCCCAGACCATTGATCAGATTGTTGATCAGGTTTTAAAAATACCTGAGGGCAAAAAGCTGCAGGTTCTTTCACCTGTAGTGCGTGGCAGAAAAGGTGAATATCATAAACTCTTCAGGCAACTCAGACAGGAAGGTTTCTCCAGAATCAGAGTTGATGGCGAAATTTATACCCTGGATGATCAGGTAGAACTGGATAAAAACAAAAAACACGACATAGAAATCATTGTTGACAGGCTCAAAATGAAAGAAGGCATTAAATCAAGACTGGCTGATTCTATTGCAACCGCATTAAAAAGATCTGAAGGGCTTGTTATTGTTAATATACTTGACGAAAAAGATATTATATTCTCAGAACTTTTAGCCTGCCCACATTGCGGGGTTAGCTTTGAAGAACTTTCACCAAGGATGTTCAGTTTTAATAGCCCTTATGGCGCATGTTCAGCCTGTGCAGGTATTGGAGCCTACAGAGAAATTGATCCTGAACTTGTGATACCTGATGAAAGCCTGTCACTACAGGATGGGGCTGTTTTTCCCTGGGCTAAAACCGGAAATACATATTATAAGGACCTTCTGACCTCTGTTGCCAATCATTATAGTATTGATATGAATAAACCCTTTGCTGAACTTGAAGAATGGCAGAAAACAATTATTTTACATGGTTCTAACGGTGAAAAAGTCTGGCTGGAACATGATTCCTTTAAAGGCAACCATCGTAAAAGCTATCAGGGTAGATTTGAAGGGGTTATAAATAATCTTAAACGTCGTTATGATTCAACTAATTCAGAAAATATCAGGGCTGAAGTTGAAAAATATATGACATTCAGGATCTGTGAATCCTGTAATGGCAGTAGACTAAAGCCATTGTCTCTTGCTGTAACAGTAGGCGGGCTTTCTATAGCTGAGCTTTCAGCTTTGAGTATTAACGAAACTGCTGATTTTTTCCTGAAGCTAGCTGAAAACCTGGATTCACACAGGAAGAAAATTGCTCACCAGCTTCTTATTGAGATTAATTCTCGATTAAGTTTTCTTAAAGATGTTGGCCTGAGTTATTTATCACTTGCCCGAACAGCAGCAACTCTATCAGGAGGAGAGGCACAGCGCATCAGATTGGCTACACAGATTGGCTCAGGCCTATCAGGAGTTTTGTACGTTCTAGATGAACCCAGTATTGGCCTGCATCAGCTTAACAACAGGCAACTTCTTAATACCCTGATTCGCCTGAGAAACCTGGGAAATACATTGATAGTAGTCGAACACGATGAAGAAACTATCAGAACTGCTGACTGGATCGTCGATATAGGCCCGGGAGCAGGACTTCATGGCGGTGAAATAGTTTCACAGGGAAGCGTCGAAGAGATAATGACTTCTAAAAAATCCATAACAGCAGCTTATCTTATCGGTAAAAAAAAGATTGATATACCCCTGAAAAGACGTGAAGGCAATGGAAAAGCTCTAATTATTAAAAACGCCCATAAAAATAACCTTAAAAACCTTGATCTTGAAATACCACTGGGTAAACTGGTTGCTATAACAGGTGTCAGCGGCTCCGGAAAGTCAACAATGATCTTTGAATTGCTGCATCCCTTCATTAAACACTATTTAGGCCGAAATGTACCCAGGCCCCGCTTTATCGATAATATCGAAAATATCGACAATGTCGACAAAGTTATTGATATAGACCAGTCGCCAATAGGCAGAACCCCCAGAAGCAATCCTGCAACCTATACAGGGGTATTTGACCATATCAGAGAGGTATTCAGTCTTACTCAAGAAGCCAAACTAAGAGGATACAAACCCGGCAGATTCAGCTTTAATGTTAAAGGTGGACGATGTGAAGCCTGTCAGGGCGAAGGTAATATTAAGATAGAGATGAATTTTCTCCCTGACATCTACATTCAATGTGAGGTATGTAAAGGTAAACGCTATAATAGAGAAACTCTTGAGGTTAAATATAAGGGTAAGTCTATTTATGACATACTTGAAATGACCGTAGAAGAAGCACTTGGCTTTTTCAACAATATACCACGCATAAAAAATAAGTTACAAACTCTTAATGACGTGGGTTTAAACTATATTAAACTTGGTCAGAGTGCACCAACACTCTCTGGTGGAGAAGCTCAGAGGGTCAAACTGGCTTCAGAGCTTCTTAAAAGAAGCACAGGCAACACTCTTTATTTACTTGATGAACCTTCTGTTGGGCTTCACTGGCAGGACCTTCAGAACCTTCTGCAAATACTTAATCGTTTTGCAGATGCAGGAAACACAGTTGTTATTATCGAACACAACCTTGACATAATAAAAGTTGCCGACTGGGTTATAGATCTTGGCCCTGAAGGCGGTAATGAAGGTGGTTACATCGTGGCTCAGGGTACTCCTGAAGAGGTATCTCAAAATAAATCCTCTTATACCGCTCAATTTCTTGCAGAAATTTTGAACTATAAAGCAATCTCTAAAACCTGATATCGTTTTACAGGCTATAGAACAATGCTTCTATATCTGGTGCAAGCATAAAAGCACAGAATGAATGTTGATTTTCAACATCCACTCTGAAGCTCAAAAATAAAGGTGATAAGTTATCAATCAAGACACCTCTCACCTTCTCTCGAATGACTAAAGGGATAACGTTTAGTGTGATGTAAGGGATACGGTTTTAAAACCCTGCTGGTATACTGAGATACCAGAAAATAAACCTCTAATGAGATGATGGTTGCTGATTATTCTCCTTTCTCTATCCTCAATAAGTTACTAAATTTTCTTAGCCGCAAATGCCAGCCTGTTCAATCATTGCAGGGTGGGGGTTAACCGTATCTAAACAGTCTGTACTTAAGATACATGCAGACATTACGGCAAAAAACTGAAAAGTTAAAAATAGTGCTAATAATGTTCTGTTTGGTTTCATACCAACCTACTCCTCATTTCTATCTATATTATGAAGGATGAGGACTTTAAATGTATGAGCAGGCAAATTTATTACTATAGAGGATAATACCTGAATTTTTCTGGGTAAAATGTACCAGAGGGATATGAGTAAATTTATTGTATAATATCTGAAACTTACTGAGCGCTGGATTCCTGGTCTTTAACAACTCTGTCAAGATATGCCTGATAGTATTTAGATGCTTTTTGAGGCTCACCTTTAGCTTTTAAGATCTCTGCCATCATATAAAATGCCTCTTTTTCCTGTGGATAAAGTCTTATTGCTTCTTTAAAGGTATCTATAGCTTCATTATAAGCTTGCTTATTCATCTGACTTTTACCTATATCAATTAGTTGATTATATTTATGTGCTGTAAGTTTGTTGCTATGGTCAATAGAAGGGGTATTAGTTAGAACCGGTGACTCAACAAGCTCATTAATATATTCTTTTGCTTTTTGTGCACTGGGTGAACTAGGTGCTATATCTATAATTTGCTTAAACCTGTCAGTGGCACCTGCTTTATAGCCAGCTAATTTGAGTCCTATAGCATATTTAAGCAGCAATTCAGGATCACCTGACTTTATATCAAGGGCTTTTTTATAGATTTTAATTGCCTGATCATATTCGTTTCTTGCCATGTATATGTCTGAAAGGGCCATAAGCGTTTTCATATCTTCCGGGTTTTTGTTGAGAAGATATTTAAGGTTACTAATGGCTTCAGCAGGGTTATTTGCCTGCAAAAGGCAATCAACCAGAGTTTGCCTTGCTTTCAGGTTATCAGGCTCCAGTCTGACTATGTTTTTAAGTTGAGAAAGAGCTTTATAAATATCTCCTGATGCCTTATAACAAAGAGCCAGATCATAGCGCAACCCGGTATTTCTTGGTTCTATTGCCAGAAGTATTTTAAACTCATTGATAGCTTCTTTATATTGGCCTTTTCTCAGATATTCTTTAGCTTTATGACTTTTCTTATCAACATAGTCAGGTTTCAGAGTGGCGGCTTCACGCCAGTATGCTATAGCTTGCTGGTAACCACCTCTTTTATAATATATCTGGCCAAGCAAGTCATAGGCAAGATAGTTTGTTTTATCAGTATTGATAGCCCGATAGAGATATTTAATGGCCTCACTTACTTCACCAAAGTTATAGTAAGCTTTACCTGTTCTATAGTATATTGCTGTTCTTGAAGGATCCCTCTGGAGGCATATTTTAAATTCACTAATAGCATAGTCAAATTTACCTAAAGCCAGATAGATATTACCCAGGTGTTCACGATAGTCGATGTTTTTAGAATCCATGCGGAGGGCTTTATTTGCCAGTTTTAATGCTGGTTGAAGCTGATTTGTTTTATAATAGGCCAGTGATGCTTTATAGTTAAAATAAGGATCTGTAAGTCCTTTATTTAAAGAATATTCCCAGTATTTAAGAGCTTTAGTGTAATTATTGCTATCGTAATAGGCGTTACCCAGATTATAATTAAGAAAGTTATTTCCGGGGCTTAATTTTGCTGCTTTTGACCAGTTTTCAATACAGGGATTTATCTGACCAATGTCGTAATAGAGGTTTCCCAGGTTATAATAGGCATTAAAATATGCCATATCATAGTTTATGCTATCCTTGAAAGCCTTAATAGCTTCTGATACTTTACCTTCTTTATAATAGAGTTCCCCCATCAGGTTATATGCAACAGCAGCAGAGGCCAGATTTCCTACATTAGCTGCCTGAAGCCATGTATCAATTGCTTTATCTTGCTTTCCTGTTTCTGCGTAGGTTTTTCCCAGCTCTAAAAGAGAATAAGAATCAGTGTTATTAATATTAAACGACGCTCTAAATTCCTGAAGAGCTTTATCAGGAGATTTTAATTTTTTATAGATAACCCCTGAATTAAAGTAAGCAGAGGCTTTAGAAGAATCTACCTTTTTAGCTTTTTCCAGATAATCAAGTGCCTGGCTAAGATTGCCTTCTTCAATAAAAATATTCGCAATGCTGGCAAGAATATTAAAGTTTTGAGGCCCCTTTTCTTCTAGGTTTTCAAATATTAAACGGGCTTTTTTGAGGTCTCCCAGCTTATAGTAGTTATAAGCAAGATTAATCTGATACTTTGGATCAGAATTCTGGGTTGTGATGGATTTAAAAATCTTTAAAGACTCTTCATAATTGCCTGTATAAAAATACCCTCTGCCCAGATCATTCATATAGTCTTTATTATCTGGTTTTATGGCTGCTGATCTTTCCCACTGGGCGACCGCCATGTTTATTAATCCTTTTTCTTCGTAGAGCAGACCCAGTTTATAGTATAACTCAGGGTCATCCGGGCTCTGTCGTGCCTGCTTAAGGAGCAAATCAATTTGTTTATCAATTTCTTCAATTGAATATTCTTTTTGATCAATAACAGTGCCCTTTTGGAACTCTGCTGAAGCTTCTTTTTTAAGCTTAAGATTATAGCTGTGGTATATTACATACCCTGTAGTTATAAAAGTACTTATTATAAGGGCATATACAATACTTTTAAAGATTTTTTTGTAGGTATGTTTCATTTATCCTGATCCCAGAAGTTCAAATGTTTCATTAAAACTGGCACTGGTTTTGTTGATGATATGAATATACCTGTCAAGATTACCGGATTTCACAACTTCAATAGCTGCATTTCTTGCCAGCTCAAGTATATCAGCATGATCAACAATATTTGCCAGCATAAAATCAGGAATACCGCTTTGTTTTGTGCCGATAAATTCACCCGGGCCCCTGATTTTCAGGTCAAAATCTGCAATTATAAATCCGTTATTTGTTTCTTCCATTATACTCAATCTTTGTTTTGAGTCACCTGCGTTGCTATTTGTAACAAGAATACAATAAGACTGAAAGTCTGCCCGGCCAACTCTACCCCGCAGCTGATGTAGTTGTGCAAGACCAAAGCGATCAGCATTTTCGATCATCATAATTGTAGCATTGGGAATATCCACACCGACCTCTATAACAGTTGTGGATACAAGTATATGATATTTACCTTTCCTGAAAGCCTCCATAACCTCTTCTTTTTCAGCATTTCGAAGCTTGCCATGAACCAGCCCTACTGAATATTCCTTAAAGACAGTTTTTTGCAGCTTTTCAGCTTCAGCAGTTGCAGCTTTTGCTGCCAGCTTCTCTGATTCATCAATAAGAGGGAAAACAATGAAAGCCTGGCGGCCTTTTTTGATTTCAGATTCTATCAATCTATAAGTCCTGGCTCTGCTTGCAGGGGTAATAACCTCTGTTTTAACTGGTTTTCTGCCCGGTGGCAGCTCATCTATAGTAGATATATCAAGGTCTCCGTGCACAGACAGTGCCAGAGTTCTTGGTATAGGTGTAGCAGTCATAGAAAGCAACTCAGGATTCTGACCTTTATTTTTAAGCTTTGCTCTTTGCCTTACACCAAAACGGTGTTGTTCGTCAATAACAACTAATCCCAGATTGTGAAAGGTTATATCTTCCTGTATAAGGGCATGTGTTCCGACTGCGATGTTGGTAAGACCGTTTTCAAGGTTTTGTTTCATCTCACGTCTTTGTTTGACGCCGTGCTTACCAAGGAATAACCCTATGCGTATACCCAGAGGGGTCAGCCATTCAACAAATTTCCTGTAGTGCTGTTCAGCAAGAACCTCCGTAGGAGCCATAATTGCTGTCTGATATCCATTTTCAATAGCTGTCAAAAGCGCCATACAAGCAACAACCGTTTTGCCACTGCCGACATCTCCCTGCAAAAGTCTGTGCATAGGCTCCGTTGAGCCTAAATCTCTCACTATTTCCTGAAAAGCCGCTTTCTGAGCATCTGTAAGCTTGAAAGGAAGCTGTTTTACAAACTTATTAACAAGACCATCCTCTTTTATTTTAAAGCTTAATGCGTCAGTACTGTTTTTGATATTTCTTCTTACCAAAGCAAGATGAAGCTGATGAACAAAGAATTCCTCGAATATCAGGCGTTTTCGGGCAGGTTCAATTTCTTCAAACTCTTCAGGGAAATGAATTTGTTTAATAGCTGATTTTTTATCAATGAGATCATACTTTTTACAGATTTCAACCGGCAGTGGGTCTTCCATAAGTGGAAGATAGTCTTCAATAGCATTGTTAATAGCCCTTCTCAATGTTTTTATACCAATTCCTTCAGTCAATCTGTAGATAGGAACTATCCTTGCCGCATGAAGAGATTCAACTTCTTCAGGTGAATCATAGACAATTTCAATTTCTGGCCTATCGATAGATAATTTTCTTGCATACTTATCAAATTTAACCTTACCAGAAACAAGTACCTGTGCCCCTTTTGGGTATTGGTCTTTGTAACGATCAAGAATATACTTATTGGCCCGGGAATAAAACCAGCTGGATGTAATAGTACCGGTGCCGTCATAAATGTGTATCGTCAAAATAGAAAGATTGGGGTTACTTCTGGAATTAAAGGCATTGACTTTTTTTACTTCTCCAAAAATTGTCACTGTCTGCCCGATCTCAAGGTCTTTTATTTTTGATTGGGTTTTAAAATCAATATGATCCCTCGGGTAATATGTTAGCAAATCCTGTGCTGTAAATATATGCAAACCATTTAGCCTGTTAGCTACTACCGGGCCAACACCTTTGACATACTGAACGTCTGTTTCTTCAGGTGGGTTAATTATTTTCTGCTTCTTTTGTGAAGTTTCAGCCTCTGAATTAACTTTATCCCTGTTTTTTGGAGTATCGTAAGAGGATGTATTGTGGACACCTGAAGGTATACCTCTTGAGAGTTCAGCTTGAAGTTTTTTAATTGCCTGCATTCTGTCTGTCAGGCTCATAGTATCATACTTACTAAAAAGAAGAGCCAGTTCTGCCCACCTCTTATCTTTTGGGGGCAAACGATAAAAGCTTTTTGCCAGAGCTGAAATATACTGCGAAAAGGTGCTTTTTTTACCCTTAAGATCTATATACTGGTGTTTTATCTCAACATCAATAGCTTTGATGATATTTTCTATTTCCTGTTGCTCGACTTTCATTTTTACTTATTATTTACCCGCACAGGCTCTGGTTAACGTATTTTTATTCAACAAATTCATTATATATGATTCTTAAGTATTTGAAAAAGGCAAATCATTAATGCTGTTATAACAGATTTTTATCCTGTTCAGGGTTTGAATTATTCTGTTAAAAAGCCTTTTAATTGACAGTATAAACTTACTTTAAACTGACAACAGGGTTTCAGGCTTGATCTATAAATTCAAATTATACAGTCAGTTAACAATTAGAATGTCTCAATATTCTGTAATGGTGAAAGAGTCCCGGGAAGAATCATAGCTAATGTTGTACCTTCTGGACCAGTTGTAAGTACTTCTATATCACCATTATGAGCCTTCATAATCTTCCTAGATTGCGCAAGGCCAAGACCAGTACCTTTGGTTTTAGTTGAGAAGTAAGGTGTAAATAGCTTCTTCATATTATCTTCTGGTATTCCCGGCCCCTGATCAGAAATTTTAATATAAACTGTACCGTCAGTTGACCTACAATCAACATTTACAGAAACACTATCTCCTGTTGAGGAGACTTCCAGAGCATTTTTAATTAAGTTTAATAATGCCTGACTGATTCTTGTTTTGTCGAATTTAACTTCAATATCTGTCGATACGTTATATTTTAGAACGAGATCGACATTAGATTCATCGAATTTAGGCTTTATAAGATTGAAAATTTCTTCAACTGTGTGCTTTAAGTTAGAGCAAGTTCGTTCAAGCTCAAGGGGTTTGGAGTAATCAAGCAACTCAGAAAGAATTTTTTCAAGATTACTGGTAGCACTTCTGATTGTTTCAGCAGAATTCTTAACTGTATCAAGAATTTCTTGCTGTTCTTTATCCTTTACCTCAAGATTTTGTGTATTGCTGACCAGTATCTTAGCGTAAAGATCAATCAGACCAAGAGGGTTTCTAAGCTCATGAGCGATTACAGAAGATACCTGACCGATAGCAGCTAACCTCTCATTTTGAAGGGCTTTCTGATGAAGTTCTTTTAGTTCTTTATTGGCACAAATCAGGTCACGCTGACGATTTTCAAGACTTGTGATCAGCTTTGTCATAATATTCGTATAACGTTCATCGTAACGCCTGTCAGCTTTAAGGTTTTCGATACAGTCTGTTAATTCGTCATCTTCAGAAATGAATAACAAATAATCAGCAAGATAGCGGGCATCTCCCGGGTTGAATGACCAGGTTCCCTGAGACAAACCGTAAATTTCCTGGGTCATTTTTGACCAGTAAACAGTAGCAGAAAACTTTTCAGCAAGAATTACAAGAAATTCTTCTTTATCAATAAGGCTCGATTCAATATTTATAAATTTAAAGTTTTCATTATGAGCAAAAGTCGCAGGATCAGTATTAAAAACAAATACATTAGCCGGAGAATACCCCAGACGTGAGATAACGCTCTCAATATTATCAGTATTATCAATTTTCATAAGCACAACAGCTTTAAGTCTATCTTCAAGAACGTTTTCCAGAAAGGTTCTAAAAAGGTTAACCAGTGTTTGCCTTGTGTAGAGGCCATTGTTAAGGTGTCCAAGAAGTTCTCGTATACTAATTGGTGCATCTTTTTTGAACTTTAACCTTGTTTTTATTGATTTCATTGAGCATCCTCTATGTTGCATGTAAAATTAAACTGATTATTATTCATTATACAATGATTGGTCTGTGAACCCAAATAAACATCAAGAGGTTTTTTTGTTTAGAATAATAAGGGTTATTTCAGGCGGACAGTTTATTCTTAAGGGTATGCTAGTTGCCCCTATCCCTCTTGAAGTATATATGTAAGTTTCTTTATACTTCGATAGCCCCCAGGCATGCTTTTCGCCATACTTTGATGGGATATAAAGTACCCCCAAAAAGGGCAGATCCCATTGACCACCATGTATATGACCACAAAGTAAAAGATCTACCGGCCTGTTTAGCTGTTCAATAACGTCTGGATGATGACTTAGAAAGATATGAAGAGCATCATCAGGTATGTCTCTAAAGGCCTTATTCAAATCATAGTGGCCAAACTTATAATCATCGATACCTGAAAGATAGATTATTTCATTGTTTACAGAAAGCGAAATATTATTATTTCTTAATATATTAATGTTATTACTTTCCAGCACCCGGGTAATCCTATCATCACCGTTCCAAATGTCATGATTGCCTAGAACGCCATATATACCATATCTTTGAGTTAATTGAGAAAACAATTCAGCGCACCAATCAATGTGATGCGGGTCTGTTTCAGAAAAATCACCTGTTATAACAGCAATATCTGGATCAAGACTGTTAGACATTTCAACTATTTTCTTAAGATAATCTTTGCGAATAAAATCACCTGCGTGAATATCAGAAAGATGCAGAATTTTCAGGCCATTAAGCCCCACAGGAAGCCTGTTAATTTCAAGAGTCAAAGTGTTTAAATCTACTTTTTTAGGAGCTAAAAGAGGCCCTATTTGCGGCCCAAATCTGCTCATAAAAGTTATTGCTCTATAAATAGTAGAACTTCTCTTGATTTTTTTTCCAAATATCCTTATGTAGTCTTTCATTTATAAATTATAATCAGCAAAATGTAAACAATACAAGCTGCAAGCATATTTTAAGAAAAGTAAAACATTGTTTCTGAAAAACCAAAATACACTTCAGTTTTTAAGAAATGCTTCGATAACCATAATACCAGAAAATGATGGACACTAACATTAAATCCTGTAAGGTCAATATATGAGGCAATTAAACTTGTTTAAACCTTTAAAATACTTAAAATTACTGGCTTTTATGATGCTGTTATTTATATTATACTCACAGAAAGCAATATCAGATAATCAAATAATTGAGTTAGCTTATCAAAGCTCTTATACACCGGTTATTAATTCTTTTAAAGAGGAAATTACAAAGATGGATGATTTAACAACAAAATTTTCTGGCTCTATAAGCGAGTGGAACCTGTTTGTGTACCCCGAAAATAAGTCGAGCAAGTATTTTAACCAGCCAACAGGCATATGGCTCACTGAAGAAACAGTTGATATCAATAAAATAAAATCTATAATGCAAATCTGTGAAGGGAAGGTGCCAGTCTTTGTAATCTATTTCATCCCTACAAAAAATAAACCCCTGCCAGACGATACTGAAATACAGGAATATCTCAATAAAAATATTCAAATAGCCCGTACAATAGCCGGGTATAAAGCTATAGTAATTATTGAACCTGATATATTATATCTGGAAACAGAAAATAGTTATACAGAATCTCTAAATCGTTCTCTGGTAAAACAAATAACAAAAATTTACAAGGCATTTGCTCCTGAAAGCAGAGTATACCTGGATGCTGCCCACAGTAACTGGCATCCACCGGAAAAAGTAGCACATATACTCAAAGAAGCTGGTATCGAACATGCTGAAGGCTTTGCAACCAATATATCAAACTTTCAAAAGACTGAAAATGAATTGAAATATGCATCAAAACTATCAAAATTATCAGGTAACAAATCCTTTATCATTGATACCGGCCGAAATGGAAATGGCCCGGGCCAGAGTCGCAATAATGCTCCTATCTGGAGTGATCCGGTAGGCCTAAAAACAGGTATCAGGCCAACAACCAGCACTAACGCAGAGGGCCTTGATGCATACCTCTGGATAAAGCCACCAGGAGAAGCTGATGGATCAGCTTTTCCTGCTGGTAGCTGGCACCCTGAACTTATAACCTGTCAGGAATAACGTAAATGCCTTCCAGACTGAAAGACCGGGTACTAGCCCGGCTTTTATAATTCTTTATCATTATTATTCCCCGCAGGGTTCAGTATATTTTTTTTTGTTTGTTACTCTTGAGATAAGTAACATAATTAATAACAGTACTATGAGAAGCGTTAAGTATTCCCGGGTGGCATGCACAAAGCTTGTTGCAACTGTTCCGGATGCAATACATATTAAATAAAAAATGATTATCGTCCTGTTCTGAGATACTCCGGCCTTTAGCAGCTTATGATGTATATGTTCACCATCAGCCCTGAACGGACTCTTACCCCGTGCCAATCTTCTAAATACTGAATATGATATATCAAGCAAGGGCACAGATAAAATCAAAATAGGAAGAACAATTGTCGCAGTAACAGTCTTTAATACTCCGGTAACAGCAATGGAAGCCAGTACAAAACCTGCAAAAAGGGCCCCTGAATCTCCCATAAATATTTTTGCAGGATGAAAATTAAATACAAGAAACCCTAACATCGTACCGGCAATTGCTGCAGCAACAAGGGCTGCAATAGGTTGATGAGTTACATAAGCCACAACACCCAGTGTTAAAGCTGAAATAACGGTAACTCCGCCAGCCAGGCCATCAACACCATCTATAAAATTAAAGGCATTGCTGATAGCTACGATCCAGAAAACTGTCAGGGGCAAGCTAAATATGCCAAGAGCTATTGGTGCATCAAGAAACGGCAGGTGCAGATTTGTCATCTGTACACCATAAAAGAATGCAGCTGTTGCAGCTACTATCTGGAAAAACAGCTTAACAAAAGGTGATAATCCTTTAATATCATCCACCATACCAAGAATAAATATTATTGTACCGCCGACGAAGATACCTGAAAGTGCGTTACCGTGGGGGTAAGTCCAGAAAACAAGAATTAACAGACCAACAGAAAGGCAGCTACAAAGCCATATTGCTACCCCTCCCAGCCTGGGAACAGGTATCTGGTGAATTTTTCGGTCATTGGGCAGATCATAAAGGCCTTTTTTTATACAAATTTTTCTAACAACAGGAACCACTACAAGCGCAAGCAAGAAGGCCATTACAAACGTTATGAGATGTGCATTATCTATGTCTACTTCAAATGGAAGAATAAAAATGCCTCCTTATTATGAGATGCCGGCCTGTTGATTGGCCAAAATGTCTTTATAGAGGGGACATTCAGTGCAAAGAACTTTAACCTCTTCTCTGGCTTCAGCGTGTATAGCTTCATCATCAGGGTTTTTAAGTACTTTTGAAATTATGTCGCCAACTTTTTCCATATGGCTGATTTTGAATCCCCTTGTCGTAGCAGCAGGTGAGCCCATTCTCACACCGCTTGTAACAAACGGGCTTTTAGGATCATTAGGAATAGTATTTTTATTAGCTGTAATATGAACAGTTTCAAGAAGTGCGCTGGCTTTTTTACCTGTCATATCAAGATTTCTGGTATCCAGTGTAAAGAGATGGTTATCAGTACCACCTGTTACAATATTCAGACCATTAGCAATCAATTTATTAGCAAGGGCATTAGCGTTTTCAACGACGTTTTTACAGTATAATTTAAATTCTGGCTGGAGGGCTTCTCTGAAGGCAACAGCTTTTGCAGCGATAACGTGCATGAGTGGTCCGCCCTGTGTGCCCGGGAAAACAGCTTTATCAATAGCTTTTGCATTTTCCTCACTACACATGATAATGCCTCCACGGGGGCCTCTGAGGGTTTTATGTGTTGTGGTGGTTACAAAATCGGCAATACCGACAGGGCTGGGGTGATAACCGGTTGCTACCAGGCCTGCTATATGAGCGATATCAGCCATATGATAAGCACCGACACTTTCTGCAATTTCCTGAAACTTTTTAAAATCTATTGTACGTGGATATGCACTATAGCCAGAAATAATTAGCTTTGGTTTATGCTGTTTTGCAAGGTCGGCAACTTTATCATAATCAATATACCCTGTCTCGTTGTCTGTTTTATAGGCAACTACGTTAAAATAAAGTCCTGAAAAATTAACAGGTGAGCCGTGTGTAAGGTGGCCTCCACAGTTGAGATCCATACCCATTATTGTATCACCAGGTTTTAAGGTAGCAAGCATTACTGCCATATTGGCCTGTGCTCCACTATGAGGTTGCACATTAGCATGTTCAGCCCCAAATAGTTGCATGGCCCGCTCACGGGCAAGGTTTTCAGCTTCATCTACATACTCACAACCACCATAATATCTTTTAGCTGGCAGACCTTCAGCATATTTATTAGTTAAGACACTTCCCATTGCATACAAAACAGATTCCGAGGTAAAATTTTCACTTGCTATTAGCTCAATACAGGTTTGTTGCCTTTTGAGTTCTTTCATTATTACGTCTGCAATTTCTGGATCGTTTTGTCTGATTTTTTCTATATTCATAGTCATTTCCTTTACTAAATAATTCTAACCATAAACAATGAGATAGAGTAATTTGTTAAGAACATTTTATTATGAACAGGCAGGAAAAAATAGAAAAACTTTAGATTGCTGGTGAGTTAGAGCAGGTGGTAATAGCGTCGATTTTGTCTATTCTTCGCTGATGCCGGCCACCTTCAAACTTGGCTTCCAGCCAGGTTTTAATTATTTCTTCAGCCTGTTCGGAACTAATGACACGTTCACCCAGTGTAAGTATATTGGCATTATTATGTTCGACACTCATTTTTGCTGAATAGCAATCTGTACATGTTACGGCTCTGATGCCTTTCAATTTGTTAGCAGTAATAGCCATGCCCAGGCCTGTGCCGCAAACCAGTATGCCACGCTCAAATTTTTTGTCTTGAATAGCTTTAGCAACTTTGAGAGCTATATCAGGGTAATCGCAGCTATTATTATCAAATGTTCCGTAGTCTTCTATTTCGTATTTGAGGCTTTTTACGAAATTAATAAGATGATTTTTAAGGTTAAATCCGCCGTGATCTGATCCTATTACCAGGAGTTGTTTGCTCAAGAGTTTTTCCTTTTAATTATTCTGGTTCAGTCAATGATAATGGCTCCCTGACGTAATACTTTTAGTGATTTGTTTTTACTGAGAGTTATTACAGTAGATGGCATGCCAGAAACAGGTATGTTAAAATCATCTACAAGATAATCAACTTTATCTCCGAGATTTTTTTTAACCTCTTCGTATTTTGTCATATCCGGTTCACCTGATATATTGGCAGAAGTGGTAGCCAGAACACCTTCAGGTGTACATCGTTTAAGTATTTCAAGTATGGCCTGATGATCAGGTATTCTTATTCCGATAGTATCGAGATCAGAGTTAATGTAATCTGGCACATAGCGGCTGCGTTGAAGTACTATTGTCAATGCTCCAGGCCAGTGTTTTGTGGTCAGGGTAGATATTGAATCAGGGATGTATTTAACGAATTTGTTGAGGCACTCTATACTATATCCCAGTAATATTAATGGTTTTCTGGCATCACGCTGTTTTATCTCATAGATTTTCCTGACAGAATCTTCATTTTCTATCAGGCATCCCAGCCCGTAAACTGTATCTGTCGGAAATGCTATGACCCCATCAGGCCGACCAAGTGCTTCTTCAATATTTAAGGTTTCTTCATGACTAAACAAATAAGTTTGTTCCATATTTTAAAATTTGTTTCATTGAATTTTTAACATGAACATTATATAAAAACAGAAAATTATTTCTACAATTTTAAGAAGGTTTTGTAAACTAAAAGATACATACTTAATAATTATAAGGTAAAGGTATTATTTATATTTTAGGTAATTGGCATTCTTGATTATTAACAAAAAAAACATTTTTCGAGAAAAAAAACGCTATATAGCCAACATTAGAACAGTATAGCTTCTTTAACTTCTTGAATTACTTCTGTAACAGCAATTTGCATTCATTTTTCACCAGAGATCCAGTATCTCTGGAATTAGTTGCTTTTTCGTAAGACTGATGCATAAACTGAAAAATCAAGTTCTATTTATAAAAGACTTAATTTAAGTAGGTATTAAATTATACATTTACTATAGATTCAGGCTTAAAGAATTTTCACCCGAAATGTTTATTATAGCAGTATTAAAGAAACCTGAAGAGGCGAATCTTAAGCAAAAATACCGGAGCGAACTTAGTTCGCTCCGGAGAAAGTTTTATTTCAGGCTAATTCAGGCATTCAATAAACTATTATCATTGATAGGATCGCTTTTGCCTGACGTGGCAATCCAGAATAAACATTTGATAGATCCTTCGCTGCGCCCAAGATTACACAAAAGTTCTAAAGAGGCTCATATTCTGCAAAACTACCGGACTGGATTTAATCCACTCCTGAGAGAGTCTTTTATTTCATACTATACTTAGCTACATTAAAAAATTAGACAACTATAGCCAGACAAAAAGCGTTGAAATGCCTTGAATTAAAGCATTTCAGCTGTTGGATATATAATTTTATTCGCCAGAGGAAGGTATATAAAGATGAAAAAGATTACAACCTGAATCAGTGCAAAAATAAAAAGACCAGAAATAGTTAAAAAATATTTCAGGTCAGGTTTTTCATTAGATATAACAGGTGAAAACATCACAACCAGGCCTGACATAACCGTACCAAAAAATGTAATCGTCATCAAAAGAACTGCTATTGCAAACATCATATAAGTTGCAATTTCTCCTGAACTCAAAGAAGAACTGTTTTGAAGCAAACTGCTAATAAAAAAAGGCAGAAATATGACAAAATACGACAATAACCAGGCCACTATGCCCGTCATAAGACCAAGTTTCAATATCTTATTAAGACTATAATGTTCGTTTTCTGAATAATCATGATATATATACAAAACATTAATAGAGATAAGCACCGTAGAAACAAGCACCAGCAAAATACTTATCAGGTAAAAGCTAAAAAAATTAAAGATACCTGAAATAACTATCAGCCCAAAATAAATAAGGGCATTGGTTAACACACTTCTTTTAAAAGCATCTATTTTCTTTAATTGTTCAAAAATTTTCATCATAAAGGCGTTTATTTTCACCGGCTCAAAAACAATCTAACCACAAAAAAAATTCAGGAAAAAATACTCGAAAATAAAATTGCCCTGATTTTACAAAAATTTACGAACCGAAATGGTTTCCACCTCTAAAAACCACTTTATACATTAATTTTCGTTAAACGCAATTGTTAACAATGTAAAAAATTGAGGCAGCAGGCTTGTAAAGAACAACTATTATGCTTAATAATAAGATTATAAAAGAATTTGGAGCTATCGGGTGACATAAAAAATATATATATTGTATATCAACAGCTTTCTAGCCACTTTTTCCAGCACATAAAGAGGAGACCCCACAAAATGAGTAAAAAAATTTTAAGGTTGGAGGATCTTGAGGTAACGGAACTCGAGTCAAAGATTGCACCTTATTATCTGTCATCACTATTTGGTGGATATGTTGATCAATGGGCAGTCACTCAGTATCAGGCAGACAGTGCTCTGAACTATCTTAACTCTTATGATAATTCCTATGGCAGTGGTTATACCACCCAGTGGGGAGCTACACAGAGTTATGCTCAGAATGCTATTAACTATCTGAATAATAGTTATGGCTACTATGACCAGTGGTCCTACACTCAGGATTTAGCATATGGTGCGATTAATTCTATAAATAACACCTACGGCTATTACGACCAGTGGTCCTATACTCAGGATTTAGCATATGGTGCGATTAATTCTATAAATAACACCTACGGCTATTACGACCAGTGGGCTTATACACAAAACTATGCCCAGAGTGCACTTAATTACTTAAACGGATATAGCTTCTACTGGTAATATCCAGCAAAATATAATGACCAGGGTTTATTAATCTACCTGAAATAAGCCCTGGTAAGTTGTTGTGGAAGGTTAAAAAAGACAAATGCAAAAATTTATTTTGAAATAGAGGACTTAATGAGACACACAGCACTCTTAATAGCTTGAGAGTCACTATTAGCAAGGATTATGAATTACAGCTGTTTTTTTACAGATAGAGAATATTGTAAATTTTACTTCATAATCTATCAACAAAACACCTGTTTTGTTTTTATTCAAGTGTAATCAGAAATGCGATCAGCGAGGTAAAGTAATGAGTAAAAAAGTTATAACCCCCGATGCGATTGAAGTAAAAGAATTAGAACAGAAAATAGCCCCTTACTATTTTTCAAATATTCTTGTAGGTAGCTTATTCAGTGGTGTTGATTCATATACTGTAGGCGATAACTCCTGGCACTGGGATGATACAGCAAGCAGAATGGGTTCATATATGGGCAACAACTATGATCCTATGAGCCTGATCGGTGGGTCAAATTCT